>Ga0208623_100019_pt1 | contig 273242 bp, 244 predicted proteins | sample HotLakConsUCCL28_FD_184737 | JGI IMG/M metagenome (GOLD analysis project Ga0208623, IMG submission 184737) | Hypersaline microbial mat communities from Hot Lake, Washington, USA - Hot Lake Consortium UCC-L28 (SPAdes) (version 2) ...
CTTTGACCTGTTGCTTGGTGACCGCCATCCAAAACCCCTTTCCGGGTCAGTTGAACAAGCGGCCAAGCTTAGTGGCAACCGGACAGAATAGTTGTCGTCGACCGGCCAAAGTAATTGTCGTTCAATACTCGGTGCCGAACGATGGTGAAAGGCGCTGACTGGGTGCCGGCACGGCGAGACGTGATCTGGATTGATTGCAGCCCGCAGCGCGGGCGAGAAATGCGCGATGTTCACCCCTTTCTCGTTCTGTCGCCAAAGAACTTCAACCAGACGACCTCACTGGTGATCGGGCTGCCGATGACGACGGCTGAATACAACAGCGACAACCCCTTTGCCATTTCGGTTGGTCGAGCCCGCGGAAAAAAGGCCGGCCAGATCAGCTACGTCTTGTGTCACCAGCCGAAATCATTCGACTGGCGCCGCCGCGACGCAAAACCGCATCCAGTGAGAACGGTCCCTGCAGCTCGTTTTGCCGAGGTCCTCACGCTACTGAACCAGATTCTGCAGCTCGACCGACCGTGACCAGAATGACCTGCGGTCACGGCCACGGCTCGGCTCCGAGCATCGAATCCGTCGGCGAGCACCGGCAAGCTTTGTGCTATTTTCCGTCGGGAGCCAGGCGACCGCTGGAAATCAGACGGCGAGCCAGCGACCAGTAACCTACCGGAGCAATCCGGAAAAGCGCGGTGATGGTGGACAGCCGGCCACCCGCCTGGCTCCTTTCCCGTGCCTGCCCGGCGCGATCATTGCTGCTGTCGGGCACGCAGGCCAGTCTATTGACGCGAGGTGGGCAACTCGCTACCCGGATCAGAGAAGCTCTCAATGAAGACCTCGCCTTCCGGGAAGCGAGCGATCACTTCCAGCTGGCCTCCCAGGGCTTGAATATGGTTGCGCAGGGTGGACAAGTACATATCTGTCCGCTTTTCGATCTTTGCGATCGCTGGTTGCTTGACATGAAGAATCTCTGCCAGCTCCTGCTGCGACAGGCCACGGGCCTTGCGAAGTTCATACAAAGGCAGTTCCTTGAGCATGGCGCGGGCTTTGGCCTGCGATTTTGCCCGGGCTGCCGGGGTCATCTTCTGCCGTAGATTGGAGAACTTCTTGGTCATCGATCAATCCTTCATTTCGCAGTTGATTCAGATGCTGGTCACAGAGCTGGTCGGCGAACCCAATGGTTTCTTCGTACCAACGATCATTCCCGGTCTTGTCACCGTCGATCAGAAGGATGGCTGTTCGCCCGGGATCGAGCGCATACAGTGTCCGGTATGGACGGCCTTCATGCTGGGTTCGCGGCTCTCGCATGTGCGAGTGTCTTGAGTCCTTTATCCCGCTGCTGTGCGGGAACGGCAACTGTGGTCCGCGTGCTTCCAGCAGCTGTAAAGATGCCGCGATAGAAGCCTCTCGTCCTCGGATAAGCTATTCCACCAGTCTTCAAATTCATCCGTGTACTCGACGTCCCGGGCCATCGGACGCAAGTATTCCACAAATGGAATAATTGCTCCGTTTGCCTTCGTTCGTCCCGTTGGCAGGTTGCTTGGGGTTGGGTGCACGCGCGAACGCTTGTCGTTATTGGGGTAAAACCTTTGACATTGCCTCATTAAAGGGGGCATGATAGCCCCATTCCATCCGAGCCAGCCGCGTGCATTCCTTTTCGACCGCTTTCCTTGAATCGCTGAGCCTGACGCCGGCCCACGGCTCGACCCTGCGTGCCGTCGGCGAGTACCGGGGCAAGCAGGCGCTGTTTTTCCAGCAGGCCCCGGAAACGCTGAAAACCCTGCGCGAGTCCGCGGTGATCGAGTCGACCGAGTCCTCCAGCCGAATCGAGGGCGTCACCGTGCCGCCAGCCCGACTCCGCCCGCTGATGGAGCGCTCGACGGACCCGAGAAACCGCTCCGAGCAGGAAATTTCCGGCTATCGTGACGCGCTGGCCCTGATTCACGAGTCTGCGCGTGAGATGGCCTTCCTGCCGCGCATCGTGCGCCAGATTCACAGCACCCTCTATCGCTACATGCCCGAGCCGGGCGGCGACTGGAGAGCCAGCCAGAACGAGATCACCGAAATCCTGGCCGATGGCCGCCAGCGCACCCGCTTTGCACCGACCCCGCCGCATCTGGTCCCGATACAGATGGATGAGTTGTGTAAGCGCTACCGCCAGGCGACCGGCGGTCAGCGCTGGGATGGCCTGATCCTGGTGCCACTCGCGGTACTGGATTTTCTCTGCATCCACCCCTTTCCCGACGGCAATGGTCGGGTGGCCCGCCTGCTGACCCTGATGTTGCTCTACCAGTTCGACTACGAGGTCGGCCGCTACATCAGCTTGGAGCGGATCATCGAGGACAGCAAGGAGACCTACTACGAGGCCCTGGAAGCCAGTTCGCAGGGCTGGCATGAGGGCGAGCACGATGTTACACCGTGGCTGGAGTATTTCTGGGGCGTGCTGCTACGCGGCTACCGCGAGTTCGAGGAACGCGTACACGTCGTGCGCGACGGGCATGGCGCCAAGACCGAGCAGGTGCGGCTCGCAGTGCTACGACGCCAGCAGCCGTTTGCGATTTCCGAGATCGAGCAGGAATGCAGCAACGTCAGCCGCGATATGGTGCGCCACGTGCTCCGGAAAATGCGCGACGAAGGCCTGATCCACGCGACCGGCGTCGGCCGCGGGGCCCGCTGGCACCCCGGCCCGGCGGACGACTGAATCTGAATCGAATAAGTTGGTGAGCTAAATCATGAGCAAGAAAGACGACATCCCTGAGCTGGCGCGATCGATCGACCCGGCCGCCGACAAGCGCGCCGCGCTGGAAGCGATGATTCCGGAAGCCTTCAGCGAGGGCCGACTGGACCTGGAGGCCCTGAAGCGCACCCTGGGCGAAGGCGAGATCATCGAATCCGGCGAGCGCTACCGCCTCGACTGGGTCGGCAAGTCCGAGGCCTACCGCACCCTGCAGGCGCCGACCACCGCCACGCTCAAGCCCGATCGAGCGCAGTCGGTCAACTTCGACACGGCCAGCCATGCCTTTATCGAGGGCGAGAACCTGGAAGTGCTGAAGGTGCTGCAGAAGGCCTACTTCGGCCAGGTCAAGCTGATCTACATCGACCCGCCCTACAACACCGGCTCGGACCAGTTCGTCTACCCGGACCATTTTCAGGAGAGCAAGGCCGACTACCTCAAGCGCATCCAGGACATGGACGACCAGGGCGCTCTGCTGCGCGAAGGCCAGTTCCGCAAAAACAGCCGCGAATCCGGCCACTACCACTCCAACTGGCTGAGCATGATGCTGCCTCGGCTCTATATCGCCCGCAACCTGCTGCGGGAGGACGGGGTGATCTTCGTGTCGATCGATGACAACGAGGTGCACAATCTGCGGCTCTTGATGAACGAAATTTTTGGGGAGGAGAATTTTGTTGCCACCGTCCTTTGGCAAAAGGTTTTTTCACCTAAAAACAGTGCGCGGCATTTTTCAGTAGACCACGACTATGTTGTTGTTTACGCAATGAACGGACACGGATGGACTCCTAACTTGCTTCCCAGGAGTCAAGATGCCGAGGACCGATATTTGAATCTCGATAACGATCCGAGAGGTGTTTGGTCCTCAAGCGACTTATCTGCTCGCAACTTCTATGGCCAAGGAACTTACTCGATTACGACTCCTTCCGGCCGAACAATCGCTGGCCCCCCTCAAGGGATGTATTGGAGAGTTTCTAAGCAAAAATTCAAGGAACTAGATGAAGACAATCGAATTTGGTGGGGCGAAGATGGCAACAACACTCCTCGATTGAAGCGTTTTCTCTCTGAGGTAAAGGATGGTGTCGTTCCGCAGACGCTGTGGAAGTATCAGGATGTAGGGCATACGCAAAGAGCCAAGAAGGAACTTCTCGCTCGTGTGGATTTCCCGTCCTCTGACCTCGTATTCGACACCCCCAAGCCTACAGGTCTGATTCGCCGAATGTGTCTGCTGGCCACGCAACCTAATAGCAATGACCTTGTTCTCGATTTTTTCGCTGGGTCGGGGACCACGATGGACGCTGTGCTCCAGCAGAACGCCGAAGACGGCGGCAATCGCAGCTGCATTCTGGTCCAGATGGCCGAACCCCTGGACGCCGACAACGCCGAGTTCTCCGATATCGCCCAGGTCGCTCGCACCCGCATTCGCGCCGCACTAGAAGCGCCGCGCGAGGCGGAGAGCGACGGCCCGGGCCTGGCCAAAGACGAGGGCTTCCGCGCCTTCCAGCTGGTCGAATCCAATTTCCCCCAGTGGCGACCCCAGGCCTTCGACTCCGGCGAGGCCCTGGCCGAGCAGATCCAGCTCTTCATGCAGGCCGGCGTTAGCGAGGCCGAGCCCGAGGCCCTGGCCCTGGAGCTGCTGCTGAAATCCGGCTACCCCTTGAGCACGACCCTGAACCGGCTGGAACTGGCCGGCGTGCCCGTGCTGTGCGTGGACAGTGACGACAGCAAACTGGTGCTGCTGCTCGAAACCTTCACCACCGACATGCTGCCCGAACTGATGAACCTGGCCCCAACCCGCATCATCGCCCTGGAGCGCATCTTCGAAGGGTCCGACGCCGCCAAGAAGAACCTGGCGCTGCAGTGCCGGGACGCTGATATTCGATTCGAGAGCTACTGATCATGCAGCTGAAATTCGACGCCGATCAGGCCTACCAGCGCCAGGCCATCGACGCCGTGGTCGATCTGTTCGAAGGCCAGCCCGGACGCGATGCCGGCATCACGACCTACGGGCAGGACAGCCTGACCAGCCTGGCCCTGACCGAGGTCGGCATCGCCAACCGCTGCGTGCTGTCGCCGGAACAATGGCTGGACAATCTGCGCGCGGTTCAGGCGCGTGAGGGGCTGGAGCCGGCGGAGCAGCTCGAAGGCCTGCTGGATCGCAAGGGCAAGGCGATTGGCGACTTCCCGAATTTCTCCGTCGAGATGGAAACGGGCACGGGCAAGACCTACGTGTATCTGCGCACCATCCACGAGCTGCACCAGAAGTTCGGCTTCTGCAAGTTTGTCATCGTCGTGCCGTCGGTGGCGATTCGTGAGGGCGTGCTGAAGACCCTGCGCATCACCCGACAGCATTTCCGCGAACTGTACAACGCCGAGCGTGTCGGCTTCGACGTCTACGAATCCGCCCGAGTCGGTCAGCTGCGCAACTTCGCCCTGTCGGACGCGCTGCAGATTCTGGTCATCAATATCGACGCCTTCGCCAAGGACGCCGACCCGAGCAAGGGGCAGCACTTCAAGGGCAATGTGATCAACCAGCTGCGCGAGAGCGGCATCCGACCGATCCAGTTCATTCAGGAAACCTGCCCGGTGGTGATCCTTGACGAGCCGCAGAACCTGGAAACCGACAAGCGCAAGGAAGCCATTGCGCGTCTGAACCCGATGTGCACGCTGCGCTACTCGGCGACTCATCGCAACCCCTACAACCTGGTCCATCGCCTCGACCCCTTCGCCGCCTGGTCGCAGGGCCTGGTCAAGCAGATCAGCGTCGATTCCGTGGTCGATGAGTCCAGCGTCAACCAGGCTTTTGTCGAACTGGAGAGCTTCACCACCACCTCGCGCAGCGTGTCGGCGAAGGTCACGGCCTGGATCAATACGGCGACAGGCCCGAAGAAGAAACGGCTGACGCTGAAACCCGGTGATGATCTGTACCAGAAATCGCGCGAGCGCGAGATGTATCGCGAGAACTTCATCGTCAACGAGATCGACGCCGAGCAGGGCCTGCTGAGATTCGCCAACGACGTGGTGGTCCGCGTCGGTGTACCGCACGGTGTGGCGGGTGAGCAAATCGTCCGGATGCAGATCGAGGCGACGATTCGGCGGCATTTCGAAAAGGCCCAAAAACTCGAGCCGATGGGCATCAAGGTCTTGAGCGTGTTCTTTATCGACCGCGTGTCGAGCTATCGCGTGTATCACGAGGATGGCACGACCACGCTGGGGCCCTTCGCGAAGTGGTTCGAGGACATCTATCGCCGCTATCAGGCCAAGGAGGAGTTCTCGGGCGTCTGCCCGCTGGACGCCGAGGCCGTGCATAACGGCTACTTCGCTCAGGACAAGCAGGCATTGAGCCCGTTTTCAGAGAACGCCTTCAAGACCAAGGGCGACGCGGAGAGCGGGGCCTTCGAGCTGATCATGCGCGACAAGGAGCGCCTGCTTGGACTGGAGGAACCGCTGCGCTTCATCTTCAGCCATTCGGCCCTGCGCGAGGGCTGGGACAACCCGAACGTGTTCCAGATCTGCACCCTGGCTGAATCGCGCTCGGAGTTGAAGAAGCGCCAGGAAATCGGCCGCGGTTTGCGTCTTTGCGTGAATCAGGAGGGCGAGCGCGTGCACGATCGCGCCGTCAATCGCCTGACGGTCGTGGCCAACGAGGCCTACGAGGACTTCGCCCGCGAATTGCAGAGCGAGCTGGAGGCCGACGGCTATGCCTTCGAGCGCAGGATGGTGGTCAATGAGCGCAAGAAAGTGCAGGTACGGCTGCGCAAAGGCTACCAGACCGATGAGCGGTTCCTGAGCCTCTGGGAGCGCATTCGGGGGCGAACGCGTTATCAGGTCGAGTTCGATAGCGCGGACCTGATCCGACGCTGTACGAAGAAGATCGAGGCAGGCATGGAGCCGATCCGCCGTCCGGGCGTGGTCCTGACGCGGACCGACCTGGCGATCACGGCGCAGGGCATTGATCGACGGGTAACGGGCGTTCGACCGGAGTATTTTGCGGGGCAGTTCCAGATGCCCGATCTGATCGCTGCGATCGAGCATCGAACCGGCCTGGCGCGCTCCACCATTGCACAGATTCTTACCGAATCGAATCGCCTGGCAGATGCCTTGAGCAATCCCCAGGCCTTTATCGAGCAGGTGGCCATGTTCATCAACAGCGAACTGCGCGAGCTGCTGGTCGATGGTGTTGAGTACCTGAAAGACGGCGACCGGGTTTACGAGATGCGCCGCTTCGAGGCACTGGACGATCTGCCGTTCTTTGATGCCAATCTCTACGAGGTCCAGCAGCCGGACAAGACCCTGTTCTCGCACATCGTGCTCGACTCACAGTCCATGCCGGAGCGCCGATTCGCCGAAGACTGCGAGGCGAATGACGATGTGCTGTTCTACTTCAAGCTGCCCAACTGGTTCGTGATCGAGACGCCGGTCGGCGAATACAACCCCGACTGGGCGCTTGTTTTCAAAGGTGATCGTCGTCTTTACTTCGTCGCCGAAACCAAGTCGAGAGGATCCCAAGAGGACGCCGCAGGTTCGATGCTGCGGCCGATCGAACGACTGAAGGCCGAGTGCGGCAAGCGCCATTTCAAGCAGTTCGAAGAAGTCCGGTTCAAGCGGGTGGGGTCCCTTCAGGAACTGATTACGCAATCCTGACTGTCGACAAAATTGCTTCGCGCCCTTCGCGTCCTGGCGTTCAAGCTTTTCTCTGTGAACTCAGTGCCTCAGTGGTGAACCGCGTTGGCCCTGAACCGCTCCTCCGCCGCAGACCAGATTTCGTCCAGACTGCGCGAGCTGACTCCGCTCGCCATTCCTTCGTCAACCGCCACCTTCAGCGCGGTGATCCGCTCCTGTTCCTGGCGGATCAGGCTCCGGCGCCACTCGCCCGAAAAGTCAAGCAGTCGAAAACCCGACCGGGTCATAGTCCAGGTCCGGAAACAGGGCTTCGACGTCGGGGTGGCCGAGCAGGCCGACGGCGACTTCGGCGAGCACGTTGCGAAAGTCGGTCTGCGGCACGACGCTGTCGCCGATGCGATCGGCCGGCGCGATGCCGAGCGTCGTCCCGTAGACCCGCCGGCCCTTGACGCCGCCGCCGAGGATGAACATCGGGTTGCCGAGACCGTGGTCGGTGCCGAAGCTGGCGTTTTCCTTGACCTGGCGGCCGAACTCGCTCTGGACGACGATCGCGACGTCGTCGATGTAGCCCGCGCCCTCGAGATCGCGATAGAAGGCCGTCAGCGCGTCGTTGAGGTCTTCGAGGTTGCTGCCGAAGCCGCCGCCGAAGACGTTCTGATCGTTGTGCGTGTCCCAGCCGCCGATGTCGACCGTCGCGCAGGCGATGCCGATGTTCTGGCGAATGAGCTGGGCGATCAATTTGAAATCACGACCCTCGCTGTTGTCCGGATACTCGGTCGGGCTGCCGGGCGTGTAGCTGTCGAACTCCATGCCGTTGATCAGCTCGATCGCATCGAGGGCTGCCCCGGCGGCCACGTCGAGCTCGCCCGCGCCGCCGTACAACGAACTCAGCGTGGCCAGGTGGGTCGATCCGAAGGTGCCGGTATTGGGCGAGAAATTATCTGGCGTGTCGAGCGTGGCCACGTCGGACCAGCCGGCGAGACTGGTCGGCGGGTTGTTTCCCGAGACCATCGCGGTGAAGATTGCGCCCGGAGCCGGAACGCCGGGGGAAGTGGCGAGGTACCGGCTCAACCAGCCCATCGCGGGCAGGCCCGGCCCTGTGCCGTCGGTCTTCAGCGGCTGACCGAATTCGATCTGTTCCTGCGCGTCGAAATGACTGCGGGTGTAGGCGCCCGAAGGGTGCCCCACCGCCTGCACGATCGCCATGCCGCCGTCGGGTGAGCCGCCGTTGAAGTAGATGCTGCGCAATCCTCCGCTGCCCAGATACGGATGCATGCCGAGGTTCTGGCCGTTGGGGATCGTGAGCGGCCGACGACTCTGGTCGGAGTCGTTGATATCGACCAGGGTGCGGTCGCGGGCGTCGACCAGGTGCCCGTAGTCGGGACCATCGATCGGCGGCAGCAGGGCCAGGCCGTCGATGCCGCCGCGCAGGAACACGTAGACCAGCACTTTCCGGGTCGTGCCGCCGGCGAATATCCTCGGCACGAAACCGAGATTCAGGGTCGCCGCGCCGGCCGCCGCGCCGGAGAGCTGGAGGAACTGGCGCCGGGTCAGAACCGGCTTGAGGTCTTCGAGCGTTCGTCTTTTCATTGCCGGGCTCCTTCAGCGCTGCATGAACTGGGATGACCAGAGAATGAGCTTGACCATGCCGCGCAGGCGACGATTCCAGCGGCCCGGGTGCGGGTCGTCGATCAACTCGTTGCGCGGAATGGGCTGATCGGCCGGATAGGGCGGGGCGTCCTCCTCGCCGACTGGAAAACCCTGCTGGGTGATGAACTGCATCAGCGCTCTACCCAGCGCGGTCGGCTCGTTCGCCCAGAACGTGCCGACCGGGCCGACCCAGCCACCTTCGGGCGTGAAGCCGAGAATCCAGTGGCACCAGAATGCGACCAGCTGACGAGGAGTCGGCTTGTCGGTGAAGTGGTCGAGCGTGGTATCGATCACCCGCATGACCCGGTCCTGGTCATCGTCTTCGTTCTCGTCCAGCAGCCAGTCGATCGTGCGCCAGTTCTGCACCAGCGTGGTCGACCCCAGCCAGGCCGCGCGATCGTCCGGATAGCCGTCCGGGGCGCGCCACCAGTAAAGACGCTGACCGGCCCGGTTGAACTGACTCAGGAAGCGATCGCTGTCGTTGTCATCGTAGCGCCAGGTGTAGTCGCAGCGCGCCGCGCGCATGGCCGAAACCACGTACTCGAACGGCCGCTTGACCTTCCGGCCCCAGTTCGCCGGGTCCTTGAACGCGTCGGACAGCAGGATCGTGCGCAGGGTCAGGGCGATCTGGCGCGGGTGCCGGCGATTGGCGTAGAACACCTCGGCGGCTGCCAGCACGATGCTTTCCGGCGGATCATCCGCGATCAGGCGCCGGCAGAGCTTCAGCGCGATATGACGCGCCGTGCCCGGGTGATAGGCGGCCAGTTTGATCGCGACTTCACCGTCGTGGACGGCACCGCTGTCGGGCGGCAGCAACTGGATGCTCTTGGACAGAATGGCCTTGGCGCCGCCGTCGTGCTCGGCTTCGTCCACCAGAAAGGCGCCGGTACCCCCGCTGATGCACTGCCCACCCTGATTGATGTCCTCGTCGTCATAGCGCCAGCCGGTCAGCGCCCTGGCGGCTTCGTACACGTCCTGGTCGGCGTATTCGCTCTGGATTTCGCGCGCGGGGTTGCTGAACTCGAGCGCGTCGAGCAGCGGATCTCCGAGGCCGGCGTAGGGATTGGTCGGGAGCGTGGGGGCATCCAGAGGCGACGCATTGCCCAGGTAGTTGATGGCACCGAGCGTATGCAGTTCGAACATCTCGCGCGCGTAGTTCTCGTTGAAGCCACCGGCCTCATTGGCGTAGTTGTCGAGGTAGTGCAGCATGGCCGGATGCCTGGCTGAAGCCTGGACCATGTCGTGGAAGTTGCCGAAGGCATGGCCGCGGATCACGGACCGGTCCCAGTCTGCCCAGGAGACATAGATGTCTTCATCCCCGCCGCTGAAGACGTTGAAATGGTTGTGCCAGAAATCGACCATCAGCTCGTGCAGCTGCCGCCGGCTGTAGCAGGCGCGGCTGAACGCTGCCCGCTCGACCTGGCGCTGGACTTCGACATACCCGGAAAACCCCTGACATTCGCGCTCGGAGTAGGTCGTGGCCAGGTCCTCGTCAAGGATATCGAAGCTGCCCGGGTATGCCGCCTTGCGGGCTTCCCATTCCGGATCGGGCAGTTCGTCGCTCAGCTGCTCGTCGACGTAGTTCTCGAGACGCTGATCGTCGCTCTGGCCGAGCGACAGGAAGTAGGCCACGTCGTCGCTTCCGAGCAGATCCGAGCGCTCGAAGCGATTGGTGAAGATGCGATCCGGATCAGGTGTGCTCTCGGGCGCCAGCGCCTTCCGGCGCAGGCCGAAGCCCATGCGCGTCAGCACGCGCACAGCGAACGGCGGCATCAGGGTCGCGTCGGAAAGGAGGTTGGCTTGAAGTCCACTGCGCCTGGAGATGTCCTGGCGAACCAGGGTCCGTTGGCTGATGCGGGGCTGAAGGAGCTTGCGCCGAGACGGGTTTTCGGGGGTGGTCTGACGAACTGCCATACGTCTGCCTCATCAAGTGATCGCCACCCCTTGATGAGGTAAGGTTAAAGGAGGTTGATCCGGTTTGGAAGAACATTCTTTCAACCAAAGCAGGAAACCTTGAAAGAGGCCACAATCAGATGATCGAAAGGTGACAGGGATCAACAACTGGACCTCGGCCTTTTCCTTCAGGCGAAGATTGCTCCAAAGGCTGACCAGAAAAACCCCGGCAGTTTGCCGGGGCTTTTTCGTTTCTGGTGTCGGCAGATGGTCGAATCAGCCGTCCCTGTCATTTTCGTCTTCCACGTCCTCTGCGGCATCCTCCAGATTGTCTTCGGCTTCTTCGACTGCTTCATCGATCTCCTCACCGGCACTCTCCGCAGGTCCGTCTTGCTCACAGCCGCTCAGGCCTATCGAGGACAAGGCAAAGGTCGCGGCAATTGCAATCGCGACAATAGGGCGTCTCCTTTCGTCTCTCATTGCGACTCTCCCATCAGGTCGTTGAATTTCTCGGCAATCTTTTCCTTGCTCTCGCCGTACTTCTCCTGGATTCTGGCCATGAGCTCGTCCATATTGCCTTCGGCTTTCTTGACTTCATCGTCGGTCAGATCGCCCCATTGCTGCTTGACTTTGGCGGTGAAGCGATCCCATTGGCCTTGTGCTTGATCCTGGTTCATCATTTGTACTCTTCGTCCTTGGGATGAACCCTTAGGCTATGCGACGGCGAACTCCTGTTCATTAACCTGTGTTGACTGAGAAGGGTCTCACGCGATCAGAGCGGGAGAACCGGGGCGCGGCCGATGCCGACCGCTTGACGCCGTCATTGGCGATGCCGGCGATCGGCTTCGGTTTCGGAGTAGCGGGCGTAGAGATCGGTCAGTATCCGCCGAAACTGGCCGCTGTAGCCTGCTGCGACGCCCAGCGCCAGGGTTGTCAGCGCGGCCTTGTCCGGGTTGGAGCGAATCCAGTCCCTGAGAACCGGATCCGCCTTGTCGCGTAACGCGTCTTCGAGCGCTTCTCCGAGCTTGATATCGCGGCCGTGATCCCTGGTGCCGGACGCGGACGCAGCTCGCAGCACGGTCGCGACTTTCGCCAGCACCAGGATCAGAGCGATCAGCACGACACCGCAGGCCGCGATGACCAGCGCCGCGAGATCCGGCGGGAGCGTCTCGCGGAACGCGAAGTATCCGGCCACGCCCAGAAATCCGAAGACGCAAAACGCGAGCGGAACGACCAGCATCATCACCAGTGCGCCCGCTTCCGCGCGTTGCTTGAGCTTTTGAATCATCGGGAAGCTCGCTGATCCGAAGCAGGAAGGCTCAGCGGTCCAGCAGCTTGCCGAGGAGCAGCCCGATTCCGAAAGCTGCGGCAAGGCTGGTCATGGGGCGCTCTTCAACTTCCTTTTCGAACGCGCCCCAGGTCTGTCCGGCCTGTTCGCGCGACCGGTCGGCCACTGAGCGCAGGCGTTCCTTGCCCTCGTCCTTGGCTGACTTCGCGATGCGCCTCATCGTCCGGCCGATCTCCGCGAACTCGTCTTTCAGTTCCGCCAATTCGGATTTCAGTTCCTGGATTTCCTTGTCGGTTGCAGTTGCCATTTTTGGCTCCTTGGTCTTGAGGTGAGTGAGCGTTCAGTCGCGCGCCGCCGGCGCGGATGGACCGGACAGACGATCCTGCCCGGTTGATTCGAGGCGTTCGACGCTGCCGCGCCGTGGCGTGCCGCCCAGGGCAATTCCAGAAGTGCGGCCCAGCCAGGCCAAGCCCCACTGCGAACCCGAGCGCGATGCCTGACGATGCCGCCCGGCGGGCGACGATCGTCGCGAGAGCGACGACACAAAGGGCAAGCTGGTCGAATCCGGCACAGCCCGCCGCGCTGGACCAGCCGTGGCCGCGGGCGATGACGGCGGTGGCGTGGACGACCAGGACCGCCGTCGTGACGACCGCCAGCTCGCCGGGCGTGACGAATCCTCGAAGAAGCGCCGCCTCCGTGGAACAGAAGAGGCCCATCAGCAGATGGAGGATCAGCAGCTGCAGCTCGAACAATGGCTGCAGGATCCTGTCCATTGAGCTCCTTCGGCAGAGTCATCACTCGCTCAGCCTGGTAAATCAGAACGATCGCGTTGTCGCATCGAAATGCTCCGTATCACAGCGAGGTCGGCCGCATTCGGCGTAGAGACTGGCGGACCCGACCTCCGAGCCGGGATCCGCAGTGAATGCAGAGCCTAAGTGGTCGAAGAAGGGCTGTCCTTAACCTAAAGCAATCCGGTCCGGGCGGCTCTGCGGTGGACAGGCGAATAAACCGGGCCAATAATGTGTGCCGTTAGAGGGAGCGTGCCGATGAATCAGAATCGCGTTGATCAGCTGTTGAATCTCGAGGACCTTGGCGAAGAGGACCGCGAGCGCTTGGGAACCATTCCCTTGCGAAGGCGTCGATTCGACGCCGATGAAGCACTGCAGTTTCAGGACGATAAGGCGCCAGCGCTTTTTATCGTGGAACAGGGCTGGGCCGCGGCGGTCCGCGAACTGTCCGATGGCTCGGCTCAGATTCTCGACCTTTTTCTGCCCGGGCAGATTATCGGTCTGCGCGAGGTGGCTTCGGGTTCGACGGCTTTTTCCTGCAAGGCACTGACCGAGATGGTCGTTCACTCCTGTCCGAAGAACGAGTTGATGCAACAGGTCGAAAGCAGTCCTGCGATCAGCGCCCGCTTGTTTCGAACCATTGCCCGGGAAGAAGCCTGGGTGATGGAGCGAATCGCGCTGCTCGGTCAAGGCGACGCCGCCCAGGGCATCGTTCATCTGATGCTCGAACTGGCCGACCGTCTGGCTCTCGCGTCGGGCGGAACGACCCTCGAGGAATTCGAGTTACCGCTCAATCAGGAGCAGATCGGAAGCGTCATCGGCGTGACCTCCGTCCATGTCAGCCGGACGCTGGGCAAATTGAAAGACAGGGGACTGCTCGAATTCAGCGACGGTCGAGTCAGGATCCTGGATGTGGATCGCTGTCGGACGTTTGCCGAGTACGACCGAAAGCGCATGCGCTTGGACGAATGATTCGAGCTGTGTGATCGACCTGCCCGACCGCGAAACGAAAGGCGCGCCGGCAGACCGGCGCGCCCGGGTCGTCGATTGTCATTGCTTTTTTCAAGCGCTGCGATTTCGCAGAAGCATTTCCGCTGGACGCCTCGCTTGACGACCTTCTAGGCGACCGGTCGCCGGCCCATGAGGAAGAAGACGAGCGCGGCGATCAGGCCGACGACGAACAGAATCCATGCGATGTTCGCGGCTGTACCGGCAATGCCGGAAAAGCCAAGGACGCCCGCAATCAGCGCGACGACAAGAAAGACAAGAGCCCAAGAAAGCATAACAGTACCTCGCTGGTTGATGGTCGATGATGCTAATCAGCACCGATGCTCACGCTAGCGCGGAGCAGGGAGCGGTGCCTTAACCTTCATCAATGCACCTGCACCGCCGCAGCCTTACGCTGAACGTTGGCTGGACAGGACCGTTTCTCGAACGGGGTTCATCAGTAAAAGCATGCAGCCAGTATCGATGTCTGCTCCATCCGCGCCCGCTCACGGTTCCGACTGGCCGGGAGCACGGCGAGATGGCGACGGGGTCGATCGCCGCGATCGCCTTCCGCCAGCGGCCGAGTGGCAGTATTTTCTGAAGCTCTATGCCGCCTCGGCAAAGAATCCGCTGGTCGAGGCAAACCACGAAAGTCGCGCGCCCCGCCTTGAGCCTGCCCATCTCCGACACGTTCTGGGCGCGCGTCTTCAGAGAGGCCACCGAATCCGGATACTCCGCAACGGTGACGAGATCTTTCCACCTATGCTGGATGCCATTCGCGCGGCTCGTCGCAGTATCGAATTCCTGTTCTTCATCTACTGGGGTGGCGAGATCGGCGAACAATTCTGCGACGCGTTGATCGAGCGTGCGAAGGCCGGTGTTCGGGTGCTGGTGATCTTCGATGGGTTCGGCAGCAAGCCGATGCCGCGAGAACTCCGGGAACGATTTCGCGCCAGCCCGGTGCAAACACGCACCTTTCACCCGCTCCCGCACTGGAAATTCTGGAATAGCGCGGCTCGAACGCACCGCAAGATACTGACGGTTGACGGTATCAGGGCCTACACGGGCGGCGTTGGAATCGCCCAGGAATGGACGGGCGATGCCGACGGGCCCCGGCATTACCGTGATACCCAGTTCGAAATTCAAGGCCCCGCTGTCGCGGACTTTCGCGCCGAGTTCTTCCAGACCTGGGCAGCGACCGGCGGTCGCACTCCCGACCAACTCGACTGCCCGGATCAGCTGCACATTCCCGCAGGCGTTCCGGCCGCGGTCATTGCCTCCACCGGTGCGCAACGCTGGGCCGAAATCGCGCTGATGTTCCAGTGCCTGGTGCGCGCGGCGCAGGCGTCGCTGCTTATCGTCACGCCCTATTTTGTTCCGGGCCCTGTCCTCCTGGATGAGCTTCTTGCCACGGCCGAACGCGGCGTCGCGATCCGCATCATGACCAGTGGTGCCCAGAACGATCACAAGCTTGCGCTCCGGGCCGGGCAGCGCCTTTACGTGGAACTGCTCGAAGCTGGCGTGGAGCTGTTCGAATACGACCGCACGCTCCTGCATTCCAAGGCCGTGGTGGTCGATCGGCGGTTTTGCTGCATTGGCTCGCCGAACATGAATCAACGCTCCCAGAGCCTCGATGACGAGATCGCGATGATCGCCGCGGATCCGGAACTCGCTAGCGAACTGCTGGCGGACTTCGAGGCAGATCTCGAGCACTGCCGGACGATACGCGCCCGGCAGTGGCGTCATCGAGGATTCGGCCAGCGCCTCGGCGAAAGGCTGGCTTCGATGCTGGAGGCTCAGCTATGAGGCGTTTCCATTTGGCGGATCGACAGCGAGGTGATGCGCGAGGTGGGGATTGATCGAGCCGGTCGCGTTCGACCAATGGATGGTCGCCGCCGGCCTCAGTCTGTTGATGTGGCTCACGCTGAGCGTGCTGTTCGTCGTCAAGGAGGAGGTCGACCACGACTACGACCGCGAGCGAAACGCGGACAACGAGTCTTCCGACGACGACTGAAAAGGGGTTGAAAGACCGGGTTACTAATCCAACCATAAGTAATGCCTCATTCAGCTTGCCTCTCGGCGCTCGTGGACTGCGTTCTCGTCTCTTGATGTAGACCCGGCTACACCTGGCGCGACGACGCCTTGCCACAAGCGCCGAGAGACAAGCTGAATGAGGCATTACTTATGGTTGGATTAGTAGCTGGTTGGCCGAAGCGCTGGTCCAGCAGCAGTTCATCGTCGCCGCCGTCAATCATCATGGCAATACGGCAGTCGAGCCGCGTCAATGGCCAGCGGGGTTCGTTCTGCCCGGCGAGCGAGTGCGTGATCTTTCGTTGCTTGTGGACCGAATGCTTGAGCATCCCCAATTCGGATCAAGGGTCGACCCGGAACGGATTGGGGCCGCCGGTTTTTCACTTGGCGGCTACACGGTGCTCGCGACGACCGGCACGATTTTCACGATCGAAGCCTGGACGGCTCGCTGCGCCGAGGAAGACAGTCATCCTGCCTGCCTGCTGCCACCAGAGGCCGAATTCTCTTTCGATGATTTGCGCGTCCAGGCCGACCAGGACCCGGCTTTTCAGGCTGGAATCGAGCGTTCGAAGGATCCCGTCATCGATTCGAGAATTCGAGCCGTGTTCGCGATAGCCCCGGCGCTGATGACCCTGCTTGGTGACAATGATCCTCCTGCCCTGGTGATTCCGACCAGAGTGGTGCTCGCTGAGGCCGACCGCCAGATATTGGCCGATGAGACCGAATCGGTCGTGCGCCGCCTTTTTCCGAACGCAGAGATCGTTCGAATACCGAAGGCTGGCCACTACTCGTTTCTGGCCCCCTGCACGTTCTGGAGCGGGATGCTTGTCGGAATCTGCAGGGATCGCGGTCGTGTCGACCGTTCCGAATTGCACGCTCAGGTCGCTGCCGACGCAGCCCGGTTCTTCAACCAGACTCTGAACGGATACCATTAATGTAAGCGCTCGACCAGCCTTGTCTTGACGCCGTCTGTGCCCGGGCCAGGGCCTCGCTGAACCGCACAATTGGCAGATGACCAGTCAGCAGAATGAATCGGATCCAGTGGACTACGACGGTGGCCTGACCGCCCGGCAGGCTGCGCAGCGCCTTACCCGATTCGGCCCCAATCGACTGCCAGAGCCGCCGCGGCGTTCGCCCCTGATGCGCTTTCTCGGCCAGTTTCATAACGTACTCATCTACATCCTGCTGCTGGCTGCGGTGCTTGCAGGCCTGCTCGATCACCCGGTCGACGCGCTCGTTATTCTCGCTGTTGTCCTGGTCAACGCGCTGATCGGCTTCATCCAGGAGGGCAAGGCCGAGCAGGCGATGGCAGCGATCGGGAAGATGCTTGCGGTCAAGGCCAGGGTTCGTCGCGATGGACGCTGGCAATCGATCCCCGCCGAGGAACTCGTGCCGGGCGATCTGGTTCGAGTCAACGCCGGCGATCGAGTGCCCGCCGATATTCGGCTGCTCGAAGCGAACGACCTGCAGTGCGACGAAGCGGCCCTGACCGGCGAATCACTGCCCGTGAGAAAACATCCGGAAGATCTGCCGGACGACACACCGCTGGCCGAACGCCACCATCGTCTGCATTCGGGCAGCATGGCCACGCGTGGCACCGGCGTCGGCCTGGTCGAGCAGACCGGGGGCAAGACCGAGCTGGGCAAGATCAGCCATCTGCTCGAAGCGGTGGAGACTCTGACCACGCCCCTGCTGCGGCAGGTCAACCGGTTCGGGCGCACCCTGACCGTGGTGATCCTGATGCTTGCGATCCTGATGCTGATCGTCAGCCTGAACGTGCACGGCATGGTCGTTGGGTCGGCATTCCTTGCGGCCATTGCCCTTGTGGTGGCAGCGATTCCCGAGGGCCTGCCTGCCATCATCACGATCACGCTGGCGATCGGCGTGCGCCGGATGAGCTCGCGTCAGGCCATCATCCGGCGCCTGCCGGCCGTTGAAACGCTCGGGTCGGTCACCGTCATCTGTTCCGACAAGACCGGGACGCTGACCCGCAACGAGTTGAGCGTCCGTCAGGTCGTTCTGGCCGAAGGCAACACAATGGAGGGCTCTGCTGCTTCCCGTGAGCTGGTCGATATCGCCGTGCTGTGCAACGACGCCGAACCGGACGGTGCCGGTGATCCGATCGAGCACGCTCTGCTGGAGCTGGCGGAGCAGGCGGGGGTTGACCCTGGCGCCCGACGCGCGGACGCTCCTCGTACCGCCCTGCTGCCGTTTTCCTCGGAGCGGAAGCTGATGGCCAGCGGCCACGGTCAGCGGCTGTTCGTCAAGGGCGCGCCCGAACGGATCCTGGCGCTGGCTTCACGGGAATTCGGCCCGCAGGGTCCACGTCCACTGGCGGCTGACTACTGGGAACGGCATCTCGAGGCCATGACAGGCTCTGGCTTGCGGGTACTGGCGTTGGCCGAGAGCGCGGATGCGAGGCAGAACCACAACCTGGACGAATCACAGCTCGACTCACTGGTCATGGTCGCGCTGGTCGGTTTTGCCGATCCTCCACGTGATGAAGTGCCCGAAGCCATTGCAGCCTGTCACGACGCGGGCATCGATGTCCGCATGATTACCGGAGACCACGCCGCGACCGCCGCGGCGATCGCGCGGGAACTCGGGATTGCCGACAGCGGTACCGCCGTGTTCAACGGGCCAGAGCTCGATCGGCTTTCCGATCGCGAGCTGCGGGAGCGAGTCAGCGATATCCGGGTGGTGGCGCGCGCGACTCCTGAACACAAGCTCCGCCTGGTCGAGGCGCTGCAGGTGACCGGCCAGGTCGTAGCGATGACCGGCGACGGCGCCAATGATGCACCGGCGCTGAAACGCGCCGACATCGGGGTGGCCATGGGCATCAAGGGCACGGAAGCGGCGCGTCAGGCCGGTGAAATGGTGCTGGCCGACGACCACTTCGCCACCCTGGTCGCGGGTGTTGAGGAGGGGCGCGGGGTATATGACAACATCCGCAAGGCGATCCTGTTCATTCTGCCGACCAACGCTGCCGAAGCGCTGACGATCCTGGTCGCCGTGGCGGCGGGCCTGACGCTGCCGATAACCCCGGTCCAGATCCTCTGGATCAATATGATCACCGCGGTCACTCTGGCACTGGCTCTGGCCTTCGAACCGCTGGAAGGGGACGTGATGACACGACCACCCAGGCGGCCGGGCTCACGCTTGCTCGATTCGTTCATGGTCTTCCGCATTCTCTGGGTCGGACTGCTGCTCGCCGGCGGGGTCTTCTGGCTGCACCAATTCACCCTTGACGCTAGCGGAGATCCAGCGCTGGCCAGCACCGTCGCCCTGAATCTTCTGGTCATGGGTGAACTGGTCTATCTGTTCAGCTGCCGACACTGGCAGGGCTTCGCCCTGGCCGCGAAGACGCTGTTCACCAACCCCTGGGTGTGGCGAATGGCGCTGTTGCTGATGGTTCTGCAGCTCTGCATCACTTATCTTCCTCCTGCCCAGGCCGTATTCGGCACCGTGAGCCTGCCGCTTGCCGCGTGGGGGCCGATTCTGGCTCTGGCCGTTGCTCTTTTCATCGTGGTCGAGCTGGAAAAGTGGCTGACTCGTCGTCTGGGGCTGAACTGGGCTCGACCCGGACACTGATCGGCCTGGCACCTCTGGACGCGGCCTGTTCTGCATTCGGGCCACCTCGAATGGCCGGGTCGCGGTTTCCGGTTGGGGTTGATCCGACGGGCCGAAGGCCAGCTCGTGCCAGCAGACCTTTCATGACGTGGAGAGGGCTTGAGGATGGCGCCGGGTCTTGAACCCCCGGGCTTGCCCTGACAGGCCCGGGGTTTGCGATGGATCAACTGCAACGAAGACCGAATCTGATATCAATGCAAGCTGACTTGATCAAACCGGGAGCAGGCGCATGAACAGAGTACAGGGAAAGGTGGCAGTGGTGACCGGCGGTGGCTTGGGCATCGGTCGGGCCTCGGCGATCCGTCTCGCCGAGGAGGGGGCTGCGGTCGCGATCCTCGATATCGACGATGAGGCCGGGAAAGCGGTTGTCGCCGAGATCGAGGCCGCCGGTGGCCGCGCCGGATTCTGGCATGTGGACACGACCGATGAGGATGCGGTCCGCACGGCCTATGCCGAGATCGCAAAGGACTTCGGCGGCCTGCATGTCGTCGTCAACAACGCGGGGATTGCGGGCGTCAACAAGCCGACCGACGAGATCACTCGCGAGGAGTGGGAGGCCTTGTTCGACGTCAATGTGACCGGGGTCTTTCTGTGCACGAAACACGCGATCGCCTACATGCGACAGGCCGGTAGCGGGAGCATCATCAATCTGTCGTCGATCTACGGCCTCATCGGCGCGGCCGATCTGCCGCCCTACCACGCCTCCAAAGGCGCGGTCAGGCTGATGGCGAAGAACGATGCCCTGCTCTATGCCCGTGAGAACATCCGCGTCAATTCCATCCATCCGGCCTATATCTGGACACCCCTGGTGGAGAACCTTGGCAAGGCCTCGCCCGAGGGCGTGGAGGCCTTCCGTAAGCTGCTCGACAGCAAGCATCCGATCGGTCACGTCGGCGAGCCGGACGATATCGCCTGGGGCGTGGTCTATCTCGCCTCGGACGAATCCAAGTTCGTGACCGGCACGGAACTGATTATCGATGGTGGCTACACCGCGCAGTGATCGTCCCGGTCCTTGACCAATGGACAGCAGGCCCGACCAGGGGCCCGCGGCCTCAGCTTCGGTGGCGTGCAGGCGCGGCAACCGTCTGCCAGCGATCCTCGAAGATGCGATCCAGGGCCGGCGCGGAGAGAAAATCCCCATAGTCGACCCCGTCGGATACCGCGTTTCCCAGCCCATCCGGGTTGGTCGAATCGTGGTAGGGCCCGGTCGCATGACCCCACCAGTTATGGCGAGCGTTGATCATGATCTCCGCAGTCTCGTTCTGTACCGCTGCCGTGAAGTTGTCGTGGATGTCGTTGGCCTGCTCCGGCGCACCACCGATGACCGGGTTCGCGGATCCTGCGGACAGGATGCCGATATCGTTGCCATGAATCTGGTTGCCGGCGATCAATGGCGTGCTCTCGGTGCCGGCAACATAAATACCTCGGCCTCCATTGTTGCGGATTGTGTTGTCAGTGACAGGCGTGACGCTTCGGGCCATGTACAGACCGTTCTGGCCGTTTCCCAGAATGGAGTTCGATGACAGTTCGATCGAGCCTGTGGTGTCCTGCATGAGGATGCCATGGGTACCGCTGCCCTCGATCGCGTTGGCGTTGACGATGCCGCTGATCAAGGCCCCGTTGAGAAGCAGGCCTGAATGGCCGCTGTTGCGGATCAGATTGTCGATCACCAGGAGTTGGTTGCTGCCCCGGGCAAGAATGCCATAGCTGTGCGCGTCCGTGATCCGGTTGTCGACCAGGCTGATCGTGCCCGCATTGTCGCGCAGGAAAACCCCTTCGTAGCTCAGGGTCCGGTCGATCGTGTTGCCTTCGATGATCAGATCGCCGGTGCTATCGCGAATCGCCAGCGCGCGCCGAGAGGTGTTGCGGATCAGGGAATGACGAAGGCTCAGCGTACCGGCACCGGTCTTGTGGATCGCGGCCTCGTCGATGTACTGGACATAGCGTCCTCCGTAGCGAACATCGATGTGTTCCAGCGTGGCGTTGCCGCCGTTTCTGACGTAGATGCCGGTCCACCAGCCGGGTTCCGGCAGGGTGGCGTCACCATCGCCGTTGGAATCTCCGCCGGCGCTGTCATCGCGGATGTCGGTGAAAACGATCGGGTTGCCAGGGGCCGCCTCTGCGACCAGAGTGCCATTGACGCTCAGGCCCTTGCGGTCATCGAATTTGATCACCGTGCCAGGCGAGATGGTCAGAGTGGCACCCGCCAGGACGAGCAGACTGTCGGTGACGTGATAGACCGGGTCGGACCAGGTCGTGTCGACATCGATCGCACCACCAACCTCGGTCGCGGCCGATACGGCACGGGTCATGATCAGAAAAGCGGCAAGAACCACCGGAACGACGGTACGCAGCATGTTAGTCCTCCCTTGAGTGAATCGGATTCGGAAGCCATATTAGGAATCCCTGAATGCCCGTGGCTTGATCTGCATCAATAGGCCTGCTATTCAACCGGCAACCATCCAATCGCATTCAGGGGCACCAGGAATGGGCCGACATGCGTTGGGAACCCTTTGCCAGCGAGTGACGCCTTGACTCGCGCCATTCCTGATGCCCAGAATGCAATCCGCATTCGTGCCGGGTGAACAGTAGGTCACCCGAAACCGAAAAGGACGGCCAGCACCAGCACCACCGCGCCGGCCGCGTAGAGTTTGATGATCAGCGGCAGGCAGAAGCGGAACCAGCTTGCGTAGGAAATCCCGGCCACGCCGAGGATACCCATCAGAATCGCGTTGGTCGGGATGATCATGTTCGTGAAGCCATCGCCCATCTGGTAGGCCAGCACCGCGACCTGGCGCGGCACCTCGACCAGATCGGCCAGCGGTGCCATCAGCGGTATCGTCACGTAGGCCTGGCCGGATCCCGACGGGATGAACAGGTTGAGCACGGCCTGGATCAGCATCATGCCCACCGCCGACAGCTCGGCACCGACCAGCGACAACGGGAGCGACAGATAGTGGACGATGGTGTGCAGAATCTGGCCGTCTTCCATGATCAGCGCGATGCCGCGCGCGATGCCGACGAGAATCGCCGTCTCGGTCAGGTCGCGCGCACCCTCGATGAACTTCTCCGAGGCCCGGGTCGGCCCGAGGCGGCCGATCCCCGCGGCCACCAGGCCGAGCACCAGGAAGCAGGCGCCGAGTTCGTTCAGGTACCAGCCCCGGGTCGCGATACCCCAGACGCCGACGCCGAGCGCGGCAAAGAAGGCGAGGACAATGGACAGGTGGCGGGCGTCGAGCGCCGGATAGTGCTCCGGCGGCTCGGCACCGACGGGGGGTCCTTCGGCGACCAGACTGCTGGACGGATCGTGGCGCACGCCCTCGGCATAGCGCCAGACGTGGTGGACCGCGATCAGGACGAACGGCACCAGCAGCGCCAGTCTGACCTGCCAGCCCGAATAGGTCGGCAGGCCGGCGATGTCCTGCGCGACGACCACCGTGTACTGGTTGAACGCTGCGACCCCGTAGCCGACGCCGTAGCCGGCCACGACCATGCCGACGGCGGTCATCGCGTCCAGTCGCATCGCTCGACACAGCGCCACCAGAATCAGGACGAACGGGATGTACTCGCCCGACGATCCCACCGCGCTGGAAGCCATCGCGAACACGAACACCACCGCCAGAATCAGCATTCCAGGTCGATCGCTGAAACGTTCGAGTAGCCGACCGAGCAGGGCGTCGATGGTGCCGGTGGCACGAACGATGGCGAGCACGCCGCCGATGATGAACAGAAAGAAGATGATCGGGCCGGCATCGACGAAGGCACGCGGAATCGCGGTGAACAGCGTCAGCGGCGACAGGATCTCGCGCTCGGCCACGACCTCGTAGGAGCCCGGAACGACCCGGCCGGTCTCTGGATCCTCCGCGTAAAAACCCTGCGGCACCAGCCAGGTCGCGACCAGCGCCGCGATCATCAGGAAGAACAGCAGGGCCAGGGTGTGCGGAATGCGCAGCGCGGGCGTCTGGGTCATGGGAGCAGGGAATACTGGAGACGGCCGCTGATTCTACCTACCCCGGCGTACGCGCACCGGGTGGTGATGTCCTTGACGGGTCAATGGCCGGAAGGCGGTTTCCGCGCAGCACCTCCGAAACGTACGGCAAGGCATCCAGATCGAGCGACCAGTCGAGGTCCTCGCGCGAAAATTCGATTCTCGCATCGTCGTAGAACTTCTGCGCCTCCGGACTGGCCAGGAGCCTGGCCCGCAGGGCCGCGAAATCACGCTCGCCCTCACCATTCAGACTGGACGCAAGCCATTCCGCACAGGCCAGATCCGCCGGACAGGACGACTCGAGGTTGCCCATCGCCAGCAGGGTCACGCGCTCGGGTGCCAGTCGTTGAAGGTGGCGAACGGTCGCGGAAGCGTTGACGAAGCCGGCACAGAGCAGGTGACTCGCCTCCAGCGCATGATGCACGCCGCGAGTGCAGTTGGAGGTCGTCATCACGATGGTCCGGCCCTGAAGCGGCGTGCTCATGATTTCGGCCGGCGAATTGCCCAGATCGAAATCGGCCAGCGTGATCCCCCGATATTCGCCCAGCAGGAGCGCATCGGGCCGCTTCGCGCCCTCGGCTTTCGCCTCCTCGGCCGTCCTGGCCAGGAATACCGCCGCCACGCCCCGGTCTAGCAGGCAGCACAGACTGGTGCATGCACGCCAGACGTCGATCACGACCACGGCACCCGGCAAACGGGTCGGTTCGTTCAGACGGTCCTGTATTCGGACTTCCATTTCAGCGATCTCTTCGTTCGTCCTGCCGCAGCGAAGCATTATCGTAAGATTTCCGGGGGACGATTTCCGGGGGACGATTTCCGGGGCACCTCAAACCGCGCTGTCCGATCGGTTCCAGGTTGACCGCTGGTCCGATTCCGGGGCAAGACTGCCCCCATGGCGAGGTACGAAGCGAAGGTCGGGATCAGCTTCTCTCCGTTCGCCGGGGCAGTACTCGTTGGCGTGCTCCCGCCGGACGGCGGGCTTTATTTTGCCGTGAAGCCGGACAGGTGCAGCCAACGGATGCTGACCGGTGGTTTCGAAACGCTTGACGATACCCGGGGCTTCCGGAGCTGGAAATCGATCTGAATTTGCACGCCCGGGATCGATCTTCAACAATGCCGAAGTCTGGATCGAAGGGGTCGCGGTGCTGGAGGAACGCCAGTTCCAGGGCGGTCAGCAGGTACGCGATCTCAGGGCACGGTTCCAGCAAATCGCCCGGGAACTGGATCGGCAGCTTTCCGGCAAGCGCTGACGCGGATCGCCGGGGTAGCTCCACTTCGCGACTGTGGAAACGGCATCATCTTCTCTTGTGCCGGGTTTAACAATTCTCTGACATCAATCGATCCGAAAGGCGCTAGCCTCAGCGCTCTCAACAGTGCAAGCGAGGAAGCAATGAGAATCTGGACCATCGTATTGGTCAGCGCGGGACTGCTGCTGGCGGGCTGTCAGTCCGACGAACCGGAAGACGGCATGGAGGAGGCCGGTCAGGCCATAGAGGAATCCGCGGAAGAAACGGGTGAGGCGACCGAGGCGGTGGAGGAAGAAGCCGGGGACCGGACCGAAAGCATCGGCGATCGGATGCGCGAGGGTGCCGATGAGGCCGGCGAGCGCGCCCGCGAGATGGCGGACGAGACTGGCGACAGCATGCGCGGGATGGGCGATCAGATCAGCGAAGGTGCGCGAGCAGCCTGGCAACAGGCCACCGAAGCGACGATGAACGCGCGGGAGAAAGCCCGGGAGCTGGCGGATTCCGGACTCGATCGCGGCAGCGAAGCCTGGGCCGATCTGCGCCAGGAAGCCGAAGAGGCCCGCGTTCGAGCCGAAGAGGCCCTTGCCGAGGCTCGCGAGTACGGCGGCGACGCCTGGGCCGAAATGCGCGAGCGCAACAGCAACGCGATGGACGATCTGAAGGCCGCCTGGGACGACCTGACCGAGGGCGACGGCTGATCCGCGTCACGCTTTCCTGCGCGCCGGGTCATTCGCCCGGCGCGCTGCTCGATTGCCGGGGGAATAACTGGGGCGCGTGATTCCGCAGGGCCTCGCCGAGCGGGCCCTTCCACCGCCACATGAACGGCGTCAGCGGAACGAATCGACCCTGGGCGAACGCTTCCGCCTGCTCGGTCGGCATCTGCCTGATACTGTTCGGCAGACGGCTCACGACCCGGCGAATCCCGCCTCCGCGCGATTGGTGCAGGAATACCCCCTGACAACCGGGGGTCAGGTCCAGGCCGGCCAGATTGCGCCATTCCGTCCGCAGGCTGCACCCCGGCAAACGAAGCTCCAGGCCTTCGTCGTCGGTGATGACTCGGGCTCGATCGATCAGCCAGTACATGACGACTGCGAGAAACAGCCCGAGCAGCATGAAGAAGGAGGCCATCGCGAGCGCGTTTTCAGCGGCGTCGTCATCCAGTACGCCGAGCATCGGAATCAGGCAGATCGCGAAAATCAGCGCCGGGCCCAACCAGCGCCGCGTCGGGCTGACACGGTGGATCGTGCGCGCCGTGCTCATCGTAACGGGCACTCGGGCCTGTGATTGACGCCGCCTCGAATCAACCCATTCCCGGAATTTCTGCGATTCTTTCCCGCCAGGCCCCGATCGCGGACTGCTGCTGCTCGGGTGCGATCTTGATCGCCCGTTCGGCGAACTCGATGGTTACCATCGCATCGATGTCGGCCACGCTGAACACCTCGCCTGCCAAGTAGGGGCTGGTGCCGAGCCGTTGCTCGAGGTCTGAGAGGAAGCGCGGGTAGCGTTCGAGGCCGCGTTCGGCCAGGGCGTCGATCTGGGCCAATGGATACCGTCCGGTCAGGGCGTGATTCCTGAAGCCTGGAAAACGGTTGCGAAACGCTTCGGCCACGGCCTGCAGTCCGCGCTCGACGACCCAGTTCGTCCATTGGACGACCTCCGCCTTGTCCCAGGCCATGATGCCCATCAGGGCCGGTTCGGGATGAATGTCTTCCAGATACCGCCGAATCGCGATGCTGTCCCAGAGCGTGCAACCGTCATCGAGCTCCAGCACCGGCACCGTGCCGTCGGGTGATTTTTCGAGAAACGCAGGCTGCAGGTGATCGCCCGCTCCAAGGTCGATTTCCGTCATTGGCAGCTCGATTCCCTTGGCCTGGAGAAAAAGGGTCACGCGGCGTGGGCTCGGTGCGCCGGTGCAGGTATAGAGTCTCATTGGATCGGCCTCTTCTTCATCAGGATGGCCCTGGCATTCTGACCCTGTTGGCGAATCATCTCAAGTGGTCGATTTCGACTAATCAGAGGCGAACCCGCGCCCCCGGCTTCCGCTAGACTCGTATCGCCCTTCAATCGATACCGGGAACAACCATGAAGAAGCGATTCGCCCTGCCCCTGTGCCTCTTTCTCACGGCTTGCGTGGCCAGGCAGGCTGTTGAGCCTGTCGCGGAACATTCAAGCCTCGAGGTCGATCGGCAGAGCGTCAGCATCATGGCGTTCAACGTCGAGAATCTCTTTGATACGAACGACGACCCTGGCAAGGACGACGCGACCTATCTCCCGGCGAGCGTCAAGATGGACCCGGAACACATCGCCGCCTGTGAGTCGATCGAAGTCGATCGCTGGCGGGAGGACTGCCTCTACCTGGACTGGAACGAGTCCGCGCTCCGCTTCAAGCTTGAACAGCTCGGCGCAACGATTCTCGCCTACAACGACGGATTCGGGCCGGACATCATTGCGCTGCAGGAGGTCGAGAACATCGGCGTGCTCGACCGCCTTCGGCGTGAGTTCCTCGAACCGGCGGGTTATCTCGATCCGATCCTGATCGAGGGGCTTGACGACCGCGGCATCGACGTCGCTTTTCTCTCCCGACTGCCAGTGGTCGACGAGCCCGTATTGCACCCGATCGACATGTCCACCTTTCCGGACCGGGCCCAGGATACGCGCGGCATTCTCGAAGCGAGTTTCGAGCTGCCCGACGGCACGATCCTGACCGGCTACTCGGTGCATTTCCCGGCGCCGTTCCACCCGATCGAAATGCGCTGGATCGCCTACGAGCACCTCAATCAGGTCCGGGCCCGCCTGCCGGGGGACCGGCCGGTATTCGCCGCCGGCGACTTCAATACGCCGAAGCGCGAGATGGAAGGCACATCGATCATGGACGACATGGTCCGGCCGTTCTGGATCGTCGCGCACGAAATCGGCTGTGAGGGCTGCAAAGGAACCAACTACTGGCGACGCGGCGAAAGCTGGTCGTTCCTGGACGTGGTTCTGTTCTCACCATCGCCGGCCGGTCGCTGGAGCCTCGACGTCGATTCGGTCGAGGTCGTGACCGCTTACGAGGATCAGCTCCATGAAGACGGCACGCCGAAGCGCTTCGATCTGGAACAAGGGGAGGGGGTTTCCGATCATCTGCCGATCGTGATGGTCATCGAGCATCGGCCTTGAAGCTCAAATCAATTTCTTTCGGAAGATCACAGACGGTTTCGCTCACGCGCTTCGCGCTTTCTGAGCGAGGTACTTTTGGCGCGCTGCGAAAAGTAACCCGCCCAGGTAGTGCAGCGCAGTCGGGAACGCAAGGGCGGCTTGAGGCGGAGGCGCATGAAGCCCTGGAGTGGAGACGTCGCGCGTGTAGGCGGAACGCCTTTGATCTTAGATCTTTTGCATCGACTGGCAAAAGAAACTCGCCCAGAAAGCCCGGAGGGCGTGGGCGAAACGCCTTTGAATTCTGCATTGTTGGGCTTCGAGTCGCCAGTCGTATCAAGCGGTGCGGATACCCCCGATTAACGCAAAAAGCTCAGCCACCCCGAAGAGTGGCTGAGCTCCATTCCGAATCAGCAGTCCGGAGGACTGCCAGGAAACGGTCTAACCTTCGATTTCAACCGCGTCCGTTTCGAGGAATCCGCGGTTGCGCAGCAGCGCTTCGACTTCCGGCTCGCGTCCGCGGAAGCCGACGTAGGCATCCATGGCTTCCTGCTTGTTGCCGGCCGAGTAGACGCTGTCGTGGAGCTTCTGCGCGAGTTCAGGATCGAAGATATCGCCGGCCTCTTCAAACGCGGCGAAACCATCGTTGTCGAGCACGCCGGCCCACAGATAGCTGTAGTAGCCGGCCGAGTAGCCTTCCCCGGCGAAGGTATGCAGGAAGTGGGTCGAGCGATGGCGCATCGGAATCTGATCGAGGTTCTGCCGGCTGCTCAGGACTTCGTTTTCGAACGCGTCGATTTCGATCGAGGCCGGGTCCGTATTCAGGTGATAGGCCAGATCGACGAAACCGGAGTTCAGGAATTCGACCGTCGCGAAGCCCTGGTTGAATTTCGTGGCTTCGAGCACCCGATCCAGCAGTTCCGGTGGCATCGGTTCACCCGTTTCGTGATGCAGGGCGAATTGCTCGAGAACTTGAGGCTGGGACAGCCAGTGCTCGAAGATCTGGGCCGGGAATTCTACGAAGTCGCGGTCGACCGAGGTGCCGGCGAGGGACGGGTACTCGGTATCGGACAGCAGTCCGTGCAGGCCGTGGCCGAACTCGTGGAACAGCGTTACCGCGTCGGTGAACGACAGCAGCGCCGCCTCGCCGGCCGCCGGCTTGTTGTAGTTGCAGTTGTTCAGAATCAGAGGAATTTCACCGGTCAGGCCGTTCTGCGGCCGAAAGCTCGACATCCAGGCCCCGCCGCGCTTGCCGGGCCGGGCGAAGAAGTCGCCGTAGAAGATGCCTTCTATTTCGCCTTCAGCGTTCTCCATGGCCCAGACACGCACGTCCGGGTGGTAGGTCGAGATATCGTCGCGCTCGACGAAGCGGACGTCGAACAGTCTCTCGGCGACATGGAACATCGCGTCGACCATCTTGTCGAGCTGCAGGTAGGCCTTGACCTCACTCTCGTCGAGGTCGTAGCGTTCGGCGCGCACCTGCTGGGTGTAGTAGCGCCAGTCCCAGGGTTCGACTTCGTGGTCCAGTCCGGCTTCCGCGATGCGGGTCTGGATATCGCTGGCTTCTTCCAGCGCGCGCTGGCGCGCCGGCCACCACACCTGTTCCATCAGCGACATCGCGGCTTCCGGCGTGCCGGCCATGGTGCCCGCCGTACGGTAGTGAGCGAAGGTCTCGTAGCCGAGCAGGTTGGCCATTTCAAGGCGCAGCGCCAGGATTTCGCGGATCGTGTCCTTGTTGTCGTTCTCGTTATCGTTGTCCCCGCGCTGGGTCCAGGCGCGCCAGGCGGTCTCGCGCTGTTCGCGATTCGGGGAGGACTGCAGGAACGGCTCCACGCTCGAGCGCGCGAGCGTCACGACGTACCCCTCGATTTCGCGGTCGGCTGCGGCACCGGCCGCGGCGGAGACGATGTAGTTCGGCAGCTCGGCGATATCGTCCGCGCTCAGCGCCAGCGTCCAGGATTCGCGGTCGGCCTGCTCATTCTGGGAAAACCGCGTATAGAGACCCGCCAGTTCCGCGCGAATCCCGGCGAAACGCTCGCGATCATCTCCCTCGAGCCGAGCACCGGCACGGATGAAATCCTCGTGGGTCGTCTCGAGCAGGCGCGTCTGCTGCGGCGTCAGTTCCAGCGAATCGCGGTTCTGATAAAGGGTGTCGATGCGGGCGAACAGATCGGGATTGAGCGTGATCGATGCGCCGTGCGCGGCGAGCCGCGGGCTCATCTCGCGCTGGATCGCCCGGATTTCATCGTTCGAGGCCGAGCTGGCCAGGTTGAAGAACACCCGCGAAATGCGGCCGAGATCGGAACCCGATTGCTCCATCGCGAGGAGGGTGTTTTCGAAGGTCGGCGGTTCCGAGTTGGAAGCGATCGCCTCGATCTCGGCGCTGTGACTGGCCAGAGCAACCTCGTAGGCCGGCAGGAAGTGCGACTCTTCGATCCGATCCAGCGGTGGCGTGCCAAACGGCGTATCCCAGTCGGCCAGCAGCGGATTGTTGGCGGCGGTGGCCGTTTCCGCTGGCACCGCGACATCGGCGGCTTCAGTAGCGGCCTCGCTTTGCCGGGCTTCTTCCGGGGTGTCAGTCGGCGAGCAGGCGGTCAGAAGCAGGGCCGAGATGGCCAGGCTCACGGGAACAATGGTCTTCATATCGGAACTCTGGATTGAGACAGCCGAATAATATAACCCCTGCTGCCACAACGATACCAAGGTTTTCTCGCTTTTCCGGAGGTTTCCTCCGCCCGGGGCGACGCTTATTCGGTCGGAGAAGTCCGGCCGGATTCGCGAAAGTCCAGATCGGTATCGGCCAGCAGCCACGTGAACATGACCCAGGCGGCGACGTTCTGCGCCATTTCCTCGGGCACGATCTTGTCGAAAGTGTCGTTGGGCGTGTGGTGAAAGTCGAACATGTCCTCGCCGTTCTGGTTCAAGCGCGCTACCGGCATACCCAGGCGCTGGAGCGGGATCATGTCAGGTCCCCCGCTGCCCGAGTTGGGTCCGCGCAGGATGCCGAGATGCTGCATCTCGACCTGCATCGCATCGAAGAATGGCCAGGCGCGTTCGGCCACGTTCGAACTCAGGCTCCAGACCGGGCGGGCACCGAGGTCGCTCTCCGATCCGATGACGTGATTTTCCAGGGTGCCGTCACCGGCGCGCGCTTCGGCGTAGGCGCGCGCGCCGAGCAGCCCGACCTCTTCGGCGCCGAACAGCACGATGCGGATGGTCCGCCGCGGGCGTTCGCCGTGGTCGAGAATGATCCTGGCGGCCGCGGTGACGATGCCGACGCCCGAGGCATCGTCAAGGGCCCCCGGGCTGTTGTCCCAGCTATCCAGATGAGCCCCGATGATCACGATCTCCTCAGGCGCTTCATCGCCGACGACTTCGGCGATGACGTTGCCGCTGGTCGCGCGACCGCGCCATCCCGCCTGCGTACCCATGCGAACCGTGATCGCCGTGCCCCGGGAATGGATTCGCTCGAGTTGATCGGCGTCCGGTGCGGCCAGCGCCATGGCCGGAATGGTCGCGGCCCGCCCCTCGGGCCTGCTCATCATGCCGGTGTGCGGGAAGCGGTTCGAACTGGTGCCGACCGAGCGGATCAGGACACCGACCGCGCCGCGATCCTCGGCCTCGATCCAGGCCTGCGTGCGTTTGCGGTTGGCCGGACCGTAGCCCTCCGCCGTGCGCGTGGCGACCATGCGATCATTGACGTAGACGATCTTGCCCTGCAGGGAATCGGGCGACGGATCGTGGCTCAGCAGCTCGTCGAAGCTGTCGAAGAAGACGATTTCGGCTTCCAGGCCCTCTTCGGGCGCGGCGGCGGAACCGCCCAGGCTTGTCGCGACCAGCGGCTGCGGAAACGGGGCCACGATCTCGACGAACTCCATGCCGGTGCTGCCGCGCGTCCAGAAATCCATCTCGAATTCCTCGACGCGGACGTTCTCGAAGCCCAGAGAGGTGAGCTTCTCGACGGCCCATTTCCGGGCTCGTTCATCCTGCGATGTGCCGGCGAATCGCGGCCCGATCTCGGTCGTGAGCGACTCGGTCAGTTGGTAAGCGAGGTCGCTTGTCAGCGCCTGCTCGGACAGCGCGTGCGCGGTGGCGACGCTGTCGGGGTCCAGAGCCGCTTCCAGCAGCGAATCGACGGGGACCAGAGCGACAAGAGAAGCGAGGATGGCGGTCGTAATTCCGATCACAATGAGAACCGTGGCAAGCAGGAAGTCGATGCCGAGAGGGTACAGGCAGTCGCGTCAAGACATGAACAGCCGATACCAGAGTAAAGAACGATTGCATGCGACGGCAAAAGCTGGCCAAGCCCCTGAAGTCATTGGCTTTGTTATATTGTACCAATTTCGTACTCATTGACGCACTGGAGACTCTGGCCGATATATCATTTTCGGTCGTTTTGTGAGTCACGGATCATTCAGAGAGGAAACCAATTGATGAACAAACTTGCTGCATCGTTTTTCGCCGGAGCCATCATCGCCGTATCGTCTGTCGCATTCGCAGACGATGATTACCGAACGTTCGACCAGGAGGCGCAGCAGGCGCTGACGCCCGATCAGGCTCTTGAGATCCTCAAGGAAGGCAACGCTCGTTTCGTCGCCGGCGAATCCATCGACCGCGACCTGATCGAACAGCAGCGCGACACCGCTGGCGGACAGTTTCCCTTCGCCGTCGTCCTGTCATGCCTGGACTCGCGCTCCGCGCCGGAAGTCGTCTTCGATCAGGGCGTTGGCGATATCTTCGTCGGCCGGGTTGCCGGCAACGTCGTCGACACCAACCTGCTGGGCAGCTTCGAGTTCGCCACCGCGGCGGCCGGCTCCAAGTTGATCGTGGTGATGGGTCACACGGCTTGCGGCGCCGTGAAAGGTGCCTGCGACGGCGTCGAAGTCGGCAACCTGACCGCGCTGCTGGATGAAATCGAGCCGGCCATCGATGCGGTCAGCACGCCGATCGGCACCGACCGCAGCTCGGCCAATACCGAATTCGTCAATCGCGTGATCGAGACCAACGTCCGCATGCAGGTCAACGAACTGCTGCGCCGCAGTGACGTGATTCGCGGTCTGGTCGATGAGGGGCAGGTCAAGGTTGTCGGTGCGGTTCACGATCTGGCCACCGGTGAGGTCCGTTTCCTCTAGGCTTCGCCTGTCAGTGGCTCAAGGCCGGCGATGTCGATCGCCGGCCTTTTTCATGCCCGACGACCCGGTAATCCGGGCGATCTACCACCGGCACCCCGGTGGGCCTGAGCATCGGGCGGCTGAGGCACTCAAGAGGGTTGCGGGCCCTGGTGGCGCCCGCGGCCTGAAAACTGCCGAAAGCGGGCTCCAAAAGTTGCGTGGCCGCCTGCAAGCTGTGGCACAGTGACCGGCGTCCGGATTGCAAGGAAGGTCGATGCTCGAGCAGGAAACCGAGAAAGCGTGCCGATGGTGATCGATGCGCAGTTGCTTTGGGCCGTGGTTCTGGGGGTCTACGTCATGGCCGTACTGATACTGACGAAAATCCCCTACGATCGGATGATTGCCCACGGCATGGAGCCGATGCGCGCGGTGTACTACAACCGCAAGATCGTCCACATGCTCGGCGCCGGCGTCGCTTCCCTGTTTGTCCCGCTGATCTTCGTTGACCTGATTTATCCGCTGGTCGCCGGGCTGTTGTTCAGTCTGCTGACCTGGGCGACGCACGCGCTGGGCCTTCGGATGTTCTGGTTCCAGATCGAGGAGAATCGCAACGACTTCAAGTTCGCGCTGGCATGGCTGGGTTCGGTGACGGTGCTGTGGTGGCTGCTCGGCAATCCCTGGCTGGCGATTCTGCCCGCCCTGTTCGTTGCCTTCGGCGATGGCGTCACCGGTATTGCCCGCAATTTTGTCGTTCGCAAGCGCTCGAAGCACCCGATCGGCAACGTCTTCATGTTCCTGGTCTGCGCGCCGATGGGCTGGGTCATCGGTAACCTGGCCGAGCCGGGTATCCCGGAATGGGGCCTGCTGGCCGCTGTTCTGGCCACCCTGGTCGAGCGCTACGAAATCGGGGTCATCGACGACAATATCCTGATTGCTCTGGTCGCGACCCTGACCCTGCTGGCGGGCGCGCAGATCGGGCCGGTGTTCTGAAGCCCGGCTAGCCGATTCCGGCACCGCGAGCCCTCCGGCCCATCCATGAAGGTTTCACCCATCGGTTTGCGTCTACCTGAGCAACCCCGTGCTCCGCCCGTTCGAAGGAGAGCTGCCGATGTCGCTTCCAGGATCTGTCTGTTTTTCGATTGTGCTGACCATTGTGCTGCCCGGCCTGATCTCGACCGTCCACGCCTCACCGCAAATCGCGCAGCTGGTGTCCAAGCCGCCCGACCCCGACTTCTTCGATGGCTTCGGGAACGGCCTCAGCAGTAGCTGCAGCCTTTCCGCGGACGGCCAGCGACTGGCCTTCGCGAGCTTCGCTTCCAACCTGGTCGAGGGCGACAGCAATCAGATCACCGATATTTTCGTCGCCGATCGCAACAGCGAGACCCTGACGCTGATCAGCCGCACGGCAGGGGGAGAGCTGGCAAACGCCAGCAGCAGTTCGCCCTCGATCAGCGGTAACGGCCGCTTCGTCTTGTTTCGCTCCAGCGCCGATAATCTGGGTGTGAGCGGCTCGTTCCAGGGTTTTCGGCGCGACCTGGATACCGGCACCAACACGGCGATCGGCTTCGCGCCCGATGGCAGCGCGTTCGACAGCGTGCTCCCGATGTCTCTGTCTTTCGACGGTTCGCTGGCCACGTTCGAAGCCGACGGCCAGGCCTGGGTGCGCGATATCGATCAGGGCACCACGACCCTGATCAGTTCCGGTGCTGACGCCCAGCCGGCCGACGCCAGCGTCTCTGAACCGCACCTCTCCTCGGACGGCGGTACGGTGGTTTTCGACAGCGCCGCCAGCAACCTGGTCCCTGGCGACACCAATGATGATATCGACGTGTTCATCCGCGATCTCGCCGAGGGCGAGACGGTCCGCATTCCGGGACAGGGCGGGTCGGAGCCGAATGGTAATTCGGTCTCGCCCCGGGTGTCTGCCGACGGACGATGGATCGTCTTTGTTTCGGCGGCTACCAATCTCGTTCCCCTCGACACCAACGGCACTTCCGACGTTTTCCTGCATGACCGCGATACCGGCACTACCCTCCGACTCAGCGAGGACAGCAACGGTGTCGGCGGTAATGCCGGATCGTCGAACGCCGACATCACCGCCGACGGTCGCTTCGTGGTCTTCGCATCCGAGGCCGATAATCTTCTGCCGGGTCTGGTCGGCCAGCAACGCCGGTTGTTCCTCTACGACCACGATTACGGCACGCTGGTGCAGATTGCCGCAACGACCCAAGAGCCCTTCGAGCCCTGTGTCTACAACAGCGGCAGCACGGGCGGCGTCGCCTACCGAACCTCCGAGCATCCTTTGATCCCCCCTAACATCCAGCATGAACAGATCGTGCTCGAGGCGTTCGAGTCATTCGACCCCGATCGGCTCCCGAGGATCAACCAGGCGCCTCTCATGCCGGGTACGCAGGGCGTCGAAGAAGCCTGGGTGATCTCTCGCAGCGTCCCTCCGGTGCCGGTCGAGATCGGGACCGGGGGCAGCTGGGCTCCGGACCTGGCCGGCAACGGTCGATATCTGGTGTTCCAGACAAGAGCCGGCAATCTGACGGGTCGATCGCCGGAGGGCACGCAGATCGTTCGCCTGGATCAGTTGTCCGGGAAGGTCGAAGTCGTGTCGCTGGGCACCGACGGAGAGCCGGTGGAGGCCTTCTCGGGAGCTTTCGATGCGTCAATGGATGCGGCTGGCAACCGGGTGGTTTTCAAGACCCGCTCGGGCGAGCTGATCGATGATGACAATAACGACCGGGACGACATCTACATTCGTGACCTGAATCTCGCTCAGACGCTTCGGCTCAGTGTCGGCATCGACGACCAGGAGGCCAACGCCCGCAGCGACCAGCCGGTCATCTCGGCCGACGGTGGCACGGTGGCGTTCGAGTCCGACGCCAGCAATCTGGTCGAGAATGACAACAACGGTCAGCGCGATATCTTCGTGGTCGATCTGGCCAGCCGCCTGCTGGAGCGTGTCAGCGTCAGTAGCGATGATCAGGAGGGGAACGCGCGAAGTGAATCACCCGACATCAACGCCAGCGGTCGATTCATCGTCTTCTCATCGATAGCCGATCTGCTGGCGGGGGGCAATCCCGGCAAGAACGAGCAGATCTGGCTCAGGGATCGCCAGGCGGGCACCACCGAGCTGATCAGCGCGACTCCCGGCAACCAGCCCGGCAACGGCGATAGTGATTCGCCGAGGATTTCGGCCAACGGCCGCTGGATTGCCTTCCGCTCCGAGGCCACTGATCTCGACCCGGACTTCCCGTCGCCGCCGAGTCCATCGATCTACCTTCACGATCGCCAGACCGGCTTCACCCAACTGGTCAGTCTGGACGCCGACGGGCAGCCGGTGCCGGTCAGCGGTGAGGGTTCGGGCGACGGGCCGATACTGGCCGCCGACGGCAGCGCCGTGCTGTTCCAGCGATTCAGTGCATCGGATCGCACCAGCGCCGGTTCGGAAACACAAGGCGAAGACCCGGAGGGCACGATCTATCTCTACAGCCGGCTCGATGGGCAAACCACCCGGATCGAACCGCGCACCATCGATGGTCTGCCGCCCGACGGCGAATCGAGCATTGCAGCGGTCGAGCCCGGTGGACGTGTGATCTACATCGTTTCCGAGGCCAGCAACTTCGTCCCGGGGATGGTCAACGGCTTCGACGACATCTATCGAATCGATCTGGACTTCGACCGCTTGTTCAACGATCGCTTCCAGGCCTCGCCTCGCTGATCGGGCGCCCTACCGGGGCCGGGTCATCAGATCCGGCCAGCCGTACTTTTCCCAGGCGGCGACGAGTCCGATTCGCTCGGCGAAGGGCAGGAACCCCGGGTCGAGTCTGATCTGCCGGATCGGCTCGATGTCGGCCCACAGTGACATCAGGCAGAACATGTTGGCCGGCGAGATCTGCTGGCCCAGCGTCTTGAACACCATGTCGGAATAGCCCATCCAGATCGCCGGCTGCACGATGCTGGTGTCGCAAGGATCGTGTAGGGTGACGTGGAGATGGTCCAGCATGGCGCAGTACAGTTTGCGCTGGACGGCCCGCCCGCTGCATACGCCACGGGCCGCGATCTGCCAGAAGGCATACAGGGCCGGCCCGCTCAGCGGTTTCGACCCGGCCGGCGGAAACATGGTCTTGTTGATCAGATGTCGCGTCTGGAGATACTGCTCGACAGCCAGCTTCCGATCGCCCGAGGCGGCCGTGGCCACCGCGAGCCACATCGACGGCATCCCCAGATCGACCATGCGTTGACCCGCCGCTATTGCCTCGTCGACCTGGCCGAGATTGAGTCGGGCGACGCAGAGCATCGCATGGTTGCGTCCGTTGACCGGGTCCTGATCGACCGCGGCCTCGATGTAGGGCAAGGCCTCACGCGTGCGGCCGATGTAAAGCAGGAACGAACCCAGGCGCAGAACCACGTCCGGATTGCTCGGTTCGAGTCGATAGGCCTCATGGGCCAGATCGAGCGCCCCGGTCGGGTTGTTCTCGGTCCAGCGGTGAATGCCGAGCATGGCGCGAGCATGGCCCTGGCCGGGATCGAGTTCGATCGCCTTCATCGCGCACTCGGCCATCCGCCTGGACTGTCCCAGCCGATCGAGACACGGTGTGTAGACCGCCGTGTAGACGTGCGCTTCGGCCAGCGCCGTCCAGCAGGCAGCGAATTCGGGGTCGATCGCCAGGGCGGCTTCGAGCAGCTCGATGGCCTTGGCCAGCACGCCATCGCCGATCGCGCGCGCGGTCAGTGCGCGGCCCTGCAGATACAGCGCGTAGGCTGACTTGTCGGTGGTCGTGGGACGCGGTGCGGGTCGAACGAGAGTCTGCTGGAGAGCGCCGCTGAGTTCCCTCGTAATCGCTTCGGCAATCGATTGCTGGAGAGCGAAGGGCTCGTCGATGCGTCCATCGAAGCCGCCCGACCAGTGCTCGAAGCCACTGCGTCCGTCGACGAGGCTGACGTGCACCCGAACATCCGGCCCATGGCGGCGGATCGATCCCTCGACCAGATACCTGACGCGCAAGGCGTCGGCGATCTGCCTCGGTTCCGTTTCAGACGGGTCCAGCTGGCGCGATGATCCCCGTCCCGCGATCCGAAGCTCGGAGACCTGACCCAGGGTCGTGATCAGTTCATCGAAAAGACCCTGCGACAGATCGGAGAGTGCTGCGTCGGTATCCGGTACGGCGAAAGGGAGAACCGCGACCCGGATGCCGGGTTTGGAAGTTGGGTGCGATCGACCGCGCCGTCGCCAGGCTTCCTGCAACCGAGTCCGCGCATGATCCGCTCCTGCTGCACTGCTGCGGGTCAGCGACTGGTCGATTGCCCGCTGAAGGCTTTGCTCGATGCGCTGGCGACGATCGACCAGCCAGTCCCTGAAGGCGGGCCCGAAGTCCAGGCCATCGAGCAGTGCCTGCCGGCCGATGACGAGCAGCCGTTCGCGGGCCGGACCGTGTTGACCGGAGGCCAGGTCGGCCTCGAGCTCGGCCAGGTCGGTCATCAACGTATCGGGTCGAATGGCAATCCGCTCGCGCGTGCTCTCGAAAGGCTCGGGGCAGACCTCGGCGAGCTGCTTGTTGAGATCCAGCAGGGTCTGACGCAGACTGGCCCGTGCGTGGGTCCGGAACTTGCCGCTCCACAGAAGCTGACTGAGTCGCTCGCGTTCGATCGCCTCGCCGGGCGAGAGGCTGAGAATCGCCAGCAGGCCCTGCGCCCGTTTGCCGCTGATGACGATTTCCCGGCCGTCGGCACCGGCGACCCGGAACGGGCCGAACAACGTCGCCCGCAGTGGTGCCGAGGGGCGCTCGATGGCATCGGTCATTGGCAGTTCATTCGAAGGTCAGGACGTCGCGGTTGCGGTTCGGCTTGACGAAGCGGCGGTCTAGCATTCGCTCGATACCCGATACCGAATCATTGCCATCAATAGTAACGCGGCGTGAATCAAGGCGTCGCCCGCGGTCCGGGCCTGGGTTGTTTCCATGGCTGGTGACTTCTGTCACTGGGCTCACGGGTATCGCGAGGGCTAGACTGTTTCCGTCGCAGAAAACACAGAGGGATCGACAATGACCGCGCTGTCACCCGTCACCGCCGGCGATCGTCTTGACCAGCTCGATATTCTCCGAGGCTTTGCCCTGTTCGGCATCCTGATGGTCAATTTCGAGTATTTTCTCAATCCGATCCAGTCCGTTGTCCTCGGGTATGCAGGTGGTCTGCAGTCCGCGGATGCCGGCGTGGATCTGGGCATCAAGATTCTGGCCGAGGGCAAGTTCTATCCGCTGTTCTCGATGCTGTTCGGCGCCGGTTTCGCGCTGATGTACGAACGGGCCGTGGAGCGCGGGCAGGGCTTCTGGTCGGTCTATCTGCGCCGGCTTATGGTACTGCTGGCCTTCGGTCTGGTGCATATGCTTCTGATCTGGTCGGGCGACATTCTGCTGACCTACGCCCTGGTGGCGTTTCTGATGGTTCTATTCTTCCGCCGGACCCCGGCTTCCAGGCTGCCCAAGTGGGCGGTGGTGTTCCTGCTGCTGCCGACCGTCGTTCAACTGGGCCTTTTCGGCCTGCTGGCCCTGGTCCCGGCCGACGCGGCGGTAGAAGTCCAGCAGCAGTTCGCGACCGAGCTGGCTTCGACGAGAGAAATCGTCGCGCAGGCTGCGGCGATCTATGCCAACGGCAGTTTCATCGAGGCCGTGGGCCAGCGCCTCGACGATTTGCTGTTTCTGTTGTCCAGTTTCCTGTTCTGGATTCCGCCGATCCTCGGTTTCTTCCTGATCGGCCGCTGGCTGATCGTTACCGGGCGCCTGGCCGACCCCGAGCGGCACGCGGACTTCTTCAGTACTCTGATGAAGCTCGGTTTCCTGCTCGGGCTGCCGCTGTCCGTCCTGGCCGGCTGGCTGATCTGGCAGGAGAATCTGATCCAGCCGACCGCGCGCCTCGCTCTCGGGTCGGCGTGTCTGGCCTTCGGCGCGCCGCTGCTGGCGCTCGGCTACCTGGCCACGGTGGTCCTCAACCGCCATCGTCTGACCTGGCTGGCTCCGGCCGGTCGCATGGCGCTGACCAACTATCTGATGCAGTCGCTGTTCTGGACCTGGATGATCTATGGCTATGGCCTCGGCCTCGGACCCCGGATTCCTCCGGCGCTGACGCCGGTACTGGTCGCAGCGTTCTTCGCCCTGCAGATCGTCGTCAGCCGACTCTGGCTGGAGCGCTTCCGTTTCGGCCCGGCGGAGTGGCTGTGGCGCAGCCTGACCTATCTCAGAGTGCAGCCGATGCGCAAGGCTCCGGGTTAATGGAGCTCGCCGGCACCCTGGATGGCTGTACGGGCCTGGGCGGCGTACTCGCGTGCTTCCTCCGCACGATGATGGTCGGCGCCGGTCGAATCGCTGATCAGCCGCTCGGCGCTTTCGAGCAGCGCCAGCGCGGTCTCCGCATTGCCGAGGGCGAGCTCGCTCTTGCCCAGACCCAGTTCGAAATTGCCGATCAGGAATTCATTGTCGGCAAACGTTTGCCGCGCGCCTTCCAGCGCTTCGCGGTGCAGTACGATCGATTCGTGCGGTCGACCGACGTCGAGCATGCCGTTGCCGAAATTGTGGCGGGCGATCAGGCTGCGAGGATGCGCTTCGCCGTAGAGCGCGACATAGTCGTCCAGAACTTGCTCATAGAACGGCAGCGCCTCCTCGGGACGGCCTTGCTGGCGCAGGCTGCCGGCGAGGTTGCTGGCTGCCGTCAATGTCATTGGATGCCTGTCGCCGAAAAGCTCGCGCTTCCGGTCAAGGGTTTCGCGCAGTAGCGGTTCGCCATCGGCGTAGCGCTGCTGGCGGAGATAGGCCACGGCACGATCGTTCAAAGTGTAGAGCCGCAGCATGCCGATCGAGGGGTCGTCACTGCCGGCTGATTCGCCAAGGACCTGTTCGTAGGTTGCGTGCGCCTGCTCGAGCTCCATGCGGTCCGACTGCACCTGGGCCAGGGCTCTCAGAGATTCCAGACGCAGATTCAGCAGGTCAGGACCCTCGGGGTCTTCGGTTGCTGCGATGACAGCGCGGAGAATTGGCTCGGCGGCGTCGGGGTCGCCGCCCGACTGAAGCGCATTGGCAAGCTGCGCTCGGGCTTCCAGTCGCAGTCGGTCTCCGGTCGGGAGAGTGGCTTCCGCGCGCTCGAGCAGTTCGCGGGCGCGCTCGATGGCCGGGTCGAATTGGCCGAGACGCGCCTCGAGTGCGCTCAGCAGCAGTGAGGCGCGCAGGTTCAGATTGACCAGATCGTTCCGGTCTCTTGAAAGCGCCTCGGCACGTTCGAGGTGCTCGCTCGCGGCAGTGTCCTCGCCGATCGAGAAATAAGCACCGCCGATGGTCAGAGCGATTTCGGCCAGGATATCGGGCTGGTCGGCGAGCTCCTCGCGGGCGCGCAGCGCGGCATCGTCGAGCACTCGGCGCATCAGCGCGGTATCGGCACCCCGGGCATATTCCGGGTCGATCGAGTCGAGCATGTTGGTCACGAAAGCGCTGGTCTGCTCCGCGCGTTCGGCGGCCAGCTGTGCACGGTCGCGCTCGGCCTGGGCCTCCAGCAGTCCCCAGAGCGCCAGCGCGAGACCGCCGATCAGGGCCAGTACCACCAGCGAGCCGGCACCGAGCGCGACCCGATGACGGCGAATGAACTTGCCCCAGCGGTAGCGGCGGGTCGACGGCACCGCCTGGACGACCTCGCCGGCGAGATGGCGCTCGAGCTCCTGGGACAATTCAGCAGCCGACGAATAGCGCTGATCGCGGTTCGGCGCCATGGCCCGCGCGAGGATGCAGCGAAGCTCCGAATCCAGGCCCTGCGCGGCCGCCAGAGCTTCGGCGGCCGCCGGGTCGGAGGCCCGGCGCCGCTCAGGTTCGCCGCCAAGCCCGGTGTGAAAGGTGCTGAGTGCTTCGAAATCGTCAGAGGACGGCGGCCGGGTGCCGGTGAGCAGCTCGAACAGCACCACGCCAAGAGCATAGACATCGCTGCGGGTGTCGAGGCGACCGGCATCTTCGGCGTACTGCTCGGGGCTCATGTAGGCGCGCGTGCCGGCGCGGTCCGAGCTGTTGGCGCGAAGTGTGCCCCCTTCGCTGTAGACACTCGTCGCGACGCCGAAGTCGATGATCTTCGGCAGATGATCATCGTCCAGGGCGCAGACCAGCACGTTGGCCGGCTTGAGGTCGCGGTGGATGATGCCGCGCTCGTGGGCATGCTGCACACCCTGGCAGATGCGAATGAGCAGACGCAGGCGGGCTGTGGTGTCGAGCCCCTGGTGGTCGGCGTAGTCGGTGATCGGCTCTCCGGGCACCCACTCCATCGCGAACCACGGCTGGCCGTCGTCGGTGGTTCCGGCATCGAAGACCTGGGCGATGCAGGGATGCGACATCTGCGCCAGCATCTGGCGCTCGACCTCGAACAGGGCCCGGCCGATGCCGTCGAGCGCCGACGGCTGCAGCAGCTTCAGCGCGACCTTGCGCTGCACCGGCTCGGTCTGTTCGGCCAGCCAGACCGAACCCATGCCGCCCTGGCCGAGCAGCTCGATCAGACGATAGCCGCCGATGCGGGCCAAAGCCTCGGCGTCGCGCTCGGCCGAACTTCGACGATCGCCCGAGATCTCGGTGGCTTCGGCGCGGGTGCGATCGTCGTTTTCGTCGCCGGGCTGAGTCATGCCGGATTCCCCTTGTTTAATCGGCAAAATCGTATCAGCTCTCGCTCCTGCCGTGAATAATTCGGGTCGACCAGTTGTAAAAAACCGCGCTCCGGTTCATCCAAGTATCCGAGACCTTCGTGCCCGTGAGAATCGAACGATGCGAATTCTGATCGCCCTGCTGTTGGCCTGGCTGGCCAGCTTCATCCTGGAAAGCAGACTGGATCTGGAAATGGCGAACGCCACCGTCGGCCTGGTGTTTCTGGTCGCATGGCTGATGCTGGGCGTCGTTTTCTCGTCCGGTCACTGGCGCCGTTAGCAGGCAGGAACGTTCCGGGTGCGGCCTGAGGCGCTCCGCCCGGCGCCCTCAGTCGACCCCCTCCGGAATCGGTCCTGGAAAATGCCGTCTCCCATGGGCTGGTCTCCGCCCACATGGCGGTCCCTGATCTCGGGATTCAAACTGATCACAAAAGAGGTATAATAAATGCATCTGTAGCTCCGTTGATGCTGTGTTCTCAGTCAATTCCCGGCCGATATCCGGCGTTGCCTCCCGCAGACTCTCGCCCGGCTCACGGTCATGAGTCGCGTCGGGACGCTGTTCGGTTACGGATTCCGGGTTTTCTTCCTGTCCTGCGCGGCCTGCGCGGCCGCGGTCATGACGGCCTGGGTCGGGGTGTTCACGTTCGGCTGGAGCGTGGCGGGGAGCCGTCCGATGGCCTGGCACGCCCACGAAATGCTGTTCGGGGTCGGGTCGGCGGCGATCGCCGGTTTTCTGCTGACCGCGGTGCCGAACTGGACCGGGACGGAACGGCTGCATGGCCGCGCTCTGGCTGCGCTGTGGCTGCTGTGGTTGGCCGGGCGGATGGCTTTCTGGGTCAGCTATCCGTTGACCACGGGGGCGGCGGCGCTGGCCGCGCGGGCCATAGATCTGGCCTTCCTGCCGCTGCTGGCAGTGATTGTCGCCCGCCCGATCATCGCGACCGGAAACCGGCGCAATCTGATCGTGATCGCCGTGCTTGCGGGCCTGTTCGTCGCCAATCTAGCGCTGACGCTGATGCCGGCGCGAGGGCCGGTGCTGGCGCTCGATCTGGTGACGCTGCTGATGATCCTGATCGGCGGAAGGATCGCGCCGCTGTTCACTCGCAACTGGCTTGTGCGAAAGGGCCTCGACGGCGATGTGGTTCAATCCCATTCATGGTTGGATATCGCAAGCCTGGTAACGATGCTATTGGTCCTGATCACCGATCTCGCCGGCCTGTCGCCGGGGATCGTCGGACCGTGCGCGATCCTCGCCGCGCTGGCCAGTCTCGGGCGCTTGATCGAATGGCAGGGATGGCGGGCCTGGTCCGATCCTCTGGTCTGGGTGCTGCATCTGGGCTACCTGTGGATCGTCATGGCGCTGATGATCCGCGGCTTCGGTCATCTGACCGAGCTCGTATCGCCGCGCGCCTGGATCCACGCTCTCGGGATCGGTGCGATGGGCACGCTGATCATCGGCATCATGCCGCGCGTTTCGCTGGGACATACCGGCCGGACGCTCACTCTGCCCAGAGGCGGCTCGATCATGCTGTGGCTGATGACGGTCGCGGCGGTGACGCGAACCGGAAACGCGCTCGGCTGGTTCGATCACGCCTGGGCATTGACCACGGCCGGACTGGCGTGGATCATCGCTTTCCTGCTTTTCATCGGTCATTTCCTGCCGGTACTTTCGGCCCCGAGGCCGGACGGCCGACCGGGCTGATCATCCGACTATCCGTTCCCGCCGCTGATACCGGACTGCCCTGGCCATGATCACATCCGCACCGACGCGCAACTTCCTGTACCGCGCCCTGGCTGTCGCCGCCGTCGGTGCCGGTGCCATCGGTGTCGTGCTGCCGCTGGTGCCGACGACCCCGTTCCTGCTCGTCGCGCTCTGGGCCAGCGCCCGTGGTGCGCCCGAATGGCACGCCCGTATCCGCAATCATCCGCGGTTCGCGCCGACCTTGTCCGCCTGGGAAAACGAGCGGGCCATTCCCCGACGCACGAAGCTCGTCGGGTGCCTGCTGTTGCTCGTGAGCTGGCACCTGATGCTGTTGCTGGATACCCCTGCCTACGTACTGATCACGCTGGCGGTACTGTTCACGATCGGCGCCGGATTCCTGTTGACCCGTCCCAGCCCCTCGACCCGGACCGCGCTCACCGCCGATCGGGCGCGAGGAAATCCGGGGGCGGATGAGCGTTGATGACGTCCCGGGTCGGCTTTGCGGGTCGAATGGCCCCGTTTGCAGCGTTCATCGCGCTGGCAAAGCGCAGTCGTTTTCCCGAACGCGACGTCCGGCGGGCCAGAATGCAACGGCCGATCAACAGGCCTCTCGACTGACCGGAGATCCGTCTTGCGCTTGACTCAATACACCGATTACTCGCTGCGGGTACTCATCTATCTGGCAGTGCACGCGGATCGACGCTGCAGCATTCGAGAAATCGCCGATAGCTACGGCATCTCGAAGAATCATCTGATGAAGGTCGTGCGCCAGCTCGCCAGGGCCGGCTTCGTCGACTCGGTCCGCGGCGTCGGCGGAGGGCTGCGCCTGGGTCGGGAGCCGGCCAGGATCAACCTGGCTGACGTCGTCGAGGAAATGGAACCGGATTTCGGCCTGGTCGAATGCCTGCGCGCCGACAATCACTGCGTCATTACCGGGCCCTGCAAGCTGCCGCCGCTTCTCAGAAGGGCGACCGGTGCCTTTCTCGACGTGATGCGGGAGCAGACCCTGGCCGACCTGCTCGGCGCACAGGAGCGCGATCGACTGCAGCGCATCCTGATCACCCAACTTCCGAAAGACGCCTGAGCCCCTTGGCGCATAAACCCATCCAGAGCAACAGGAACAATTAAAGCATGTAGAATACTTCTATCGAGTCAGACGGGAGTGCATCTGCATGTTGTTTCAACGAGGTCCGGTCACGCTTTGCCTGTTGCTGGCCCTCGCCGTTGTCGGACAGCACGCCGCACCGCCGCTCGCGGGCCCGGATTCGGGCTGCTTCGGGGATTTTCGCTACCGTTTCGAATCGGCGGATGAGGGCGGCTTCGACGCCAATGCCGACGCCTCGAACCTGCTGAGCCGCCTGGGTTGCCGGGTGACGCTCTCCGAGCACCTCGAACTCATGGCCGAAGGCTCGAACGTCCGCGCACTCGGACCCGCCCGTTACAACCCGGTGGGCGATCCGGAACGCAGCCGCTTTCCGGTGGTCGCCGACCCCGAAGACAACCGCCTGGCGCGCCATCGGCTTCGAGACGTCCCCTTTTCGGGATGTGACCAGACTCCGGGCGCAGCTGAGCTGGAGCCGGGACTGATGAATGCGAACGACGACCAAGGACAAACGTCGAGGAGAAAGACATGAATACGACTCACTGGACCACCAGAGCGCAATTCGCGACCATGGTCCTGGCGCTGGCTGTGGCCAGTATCGCCAGCACGGCCTGCGCGCAGGACGCCGACGTCCACGCCGCAGAAGTGGCCAAGGGCTCGGCCAGCGGAAGCGAGGCGTCGCAGGCGGCGTATGAGACCAACTGCGCGGCTTGCCATCAGGCCAGCGGGCAGGGCATGGCCCCGGCCTTCCCGCCTCTGGCCGGCAACGACCGAGTGGTCAACGACCCCGAGCGGGTGATCTCGATCGTTCTGAACGGTTTGAACGAGGACATCGAAGTCGACGGCGTTCGCTACAGCGGCGTGATGCCGCCGATGCAGCATCTGAGCAACGAGGACATCGCCGGAGCCGTCAACTTCGTAATGACCGCCTGGGGCAACGACGGCGAGCAGGTCACGGTCGATCAGGTCGAGGCCCAGCGCGCGCAGACCGGCCAGGTCGATCGCGCCGCCGGCCAGCGCCACACCGGCGTGACAGAAGGCCAGATGAGGTATCAGGGTACGCCGAGCCAGGTGCCGCCGGGGCCGATGATCAGCTCACCCGGCGCGCCGGATATCAGCGAGGCGGAATTCGCGCATTCCCAGCAGCTCTACTTCGAACGCTGCGCGGGCTGCCACGGCGTGCTGCGGCAGGGTGCCACGGGCAAGCCGCTGACGCCGGACATCACGCAGGAAAAGGGCACGGCCTACCTCGAGGCCCTGATCAACTTCGGTTCGCCGGCCGGTATGCCGAACTGGGGAACGTCGGGCGATCTGACCGCCGACGAGATCAACGCGATGGCGCGTTTCCTGCAGCATGAACCGCCCGCACCGCCCGAGTTCGGCATGTCCGACATGATGGCGACCTGGAACGTGCTGGTGCCGGTCGAGGACCGCCCGACCGAGCCTCAGAGCGACCGCAACACCGAGAACTTCTTCGCCGTGACCCTGCGCGACGCCGGTCAGGTCGCATTGATCGATGGCGACCGGAAGGACATCGCGGCGATCATCGAGACCGGCTACGCCGTGCATATTTCCCGCACGTCGAGCACCGGCCGCTACATCTACACGATCGGTCGCGACGGCAAGATCGATCTGATCGACCTGTACTTCGAGACGCCGACCAGGGTGGCCGAAGTCAAGATCGGGCTCGAAGCGCGTTCGGTGGAGAGCTCGAAATTCCCCGGATACGAAGATCAGATCGCGATCGCCGGCGCCTACTGGCCGCCGCAGTACGTCCTCATGGACGGGCTGACGCTCAAGCCCAGGCGCATCGTTTCGACCCGCGGCATGACCGTCGATACCCAGGAGTACCACCCCGAGCCGCGCGTCGCGGCGATCGTCTCGTCGCACCAGAATCCGGAGTTCATCGTCAACGTCAAGGAGACCGGCAAGATCCTGCTGGTCGACTACTCCGACCTGGAGAATTTCCAGGTCACGACGATCGAAGCCGCGCGCTTCCTGCACGACGGCGGCTGGGACCGGACCCAGCGCTACTTCCTGACCGCCGCCAACGAGTCCGATCGGATCGCCGTGGTCGACGCCCTGGATCGCGAGCTCGAGGCGCTGATTCCGGTGGAACGCATCCCGCACCCCGGACGAGGGGCCAATATCATCCACCCCGAATACGGGCCGGTCTGGGTCACCAGCGCGCTCGGCAACGCCAACGTGACGATGATCGCGACCGATCCCGAGAATCATCCGGACCATGCCTGGAGCGTGGTCGAGGTACTGCAGGGGCAGGGCGGCGGGTCGCTGTTCGTCAAGAGCCATCCGGAGTCGACCAATCTCTGGGTCGATTCGCCGCTCAACCCCGATCCCGCGATCAGCCAGTCGGTGGCGGTATTCGACGTCAACGATCTTGACGCCGGCTACGAAGTGCTGCCGATCGCCGAGTGGGCCGACCTGGGCCCGGGACCGAAGCGCGTGGTTCAGCCCGAGTACAACCAGGCCGGCGATGAGGTCTGGTTCTCGGTCTGGAGCGGAATGGAGGAAGAGTCCGCGATCGTCGTCGTCGACGACCGGACCCGAACGCTGAAGCACGTGATCAAGGGCGACAAGGTGATCACCCCGACCGGCAAGTTCAACGTCTACAACACCGTACACGAAGTGTATTGAGCGCCGAGGCCCGCTCTGCAGTCTGTCAGCGGAGCCGCGCCGGCAAAGCAGGGCAGAAACGGCGCATGAGCCCTCCGTGCCCCGGGTCCCTGCGGTGACCGTGTCCTGGGTGTTCGATGCAAGCCTGGATGATATGAATCGACGAATCGCGCAACAGTTGATCGCCGCTTTCCTGACCCTGGCCGTGGCCGGCCTTCCAGTCGACGGCAGCGCGCGGCAGAAACCGGCCGAAGATGAAGAGCGCAAGGTCCTGGATACGCTGACCGTCGTTGCGCACCGACAGCCGCGTGATCTGTCCGAGGTGGCCGGCACGGTCACGGTCATCGGGCCATCGCGGATCGAGTCCGAGCTGGCGCTGGACGTGCGCGACATGGTGCGCTACGAGCCGGGGGTGGAGGTCGAATCCGGCGGTACCCGCTTCGGTTTCGCCGGGTTCCGGATTCGCGGCATCGGCGGCAATCGAACCGCTGTCGTGGTCGACAACGTGCCGGTGGCCAATCGCTTCAGCGTCGGCAACTTCGCCGATTCCGGTCGCGGCCTGCTCGAACTCGGTCTGATCGAGCGCGCGGAAATCCTGCGCGGGCCGGCCTCGACGATCTATGGCAGCAAGGCCCTCGGCGGAGTCGTGGCCCTGTCGCTGATCGAAGCCGATGATCTGCTCCTTGACGCCGACACGGCCACGCGCTTCGATCTGGCTGGCGCTACTGCGGACGATCGCCTGCGCGCGACGGCCGCCGCCGCTACACGGCGTGGCGACTGGAGCGGCCTGGTCGCGGCCCAGCGATCCCGGGAATTCGACGTCGCCGATCGACCCGCTCGATTCCGGTCGATCGACTCGACCGCGATCAGCGCTCGATCCTGCTGCGTGTGGCTCGTCGCACCGACGTCGGTCGGCTCAGGCTGACGGTCGATGCCGTGGAGGACGAGCGGCAAAGCGATCTGAACGCCATGCTGGGTACGGGACGCTTTCGCAACACCACCCGGTTGCTCGGAGATGATCAGAACCGGCGCGTTCGTCTGGTCGTCGATCAGGAGCTGGAGCCGGCCGATCTCTGGAGTCGCGGGCAGTGGCGCGCCTGGTACCAGGACAGCGACACCCGGCAGGAGACGAACGAAGCCCGCCCGCTCGCCGCCGTTCCGATCGATCTGTTTCGTCGTTTCGAATTCTCCGAAGAGACGCTCGGTCTTGGCGTGGACCTCGAGACGGAGTGGTTCGGGCTGGGCAGGGCGCAGCGCCTGGGCTACGGTTTCGAGATCCAGAAAAGCGAGCTACGTCAGCGTCGCGACGCGATCCAGACCACCCTCGGGACAGGCGAAACGACGCAGACCGTGCTCGGCGAGAACTTCCCGCTGCGCGATTTCCCGGTCACCGATGTGTTCGAGCTCGGCGTCTACGCCTACGACGAGATTCGACTCTGGGACGGCGGACCGAGCCTGAGCCCGGGGGTTCGCTTCGAATACTACGAACTGGAGAGTCGGAACGACCCACTGTTCGAATCCGCGTTTCCCGAGACGCCGCTGACCGATCTGGACACGACCGCCTGGGCGCCGAGCCTGGGTCTGGTCTGGCCGCTGTTCGATCGAGCCGAGGTCTTCGCCCAGTACGCTCGCGCGTTTCGCTCTCCGCCGTTTTCGGACGTCAACATCGGACTGGATATCCCGATCTTCAACGTTCGCGCAATACCCAATCCGGACCTCGAACCCGAGCGCGGACGAACGCTTGAAGCGGGCTTTCGCTGGCGAGCCCCGCGAGCGCGATTCGAGCTCGTGCTGTATCGCAATCAGTTCAAGGACTTCATCTCGACTCGCGCGTTCGTTGGCGTCGATCCGGGCAGCGGGCGGCTCCTGTTCCAGTCGATCAATCGGGAGCGGGTCCGAATCGAGGGCGCGGAAATCCGCTCGACCCTGCCGCTGCCGGGGCCGTTTTCACTCGATCTGTCCGGCGAGTGGTCGCGCGGGGAAGATCGTGAAACAGGCCGCTCCCTGCCCGAACTCGGGCCGCCGCAGGCGATCATCGCGCTGGATTATTCGCCCTCCCCGGACCTGGATTTCACCCTCGCGACGTCCGTGACCCGTGATCAGCGGCGCCTGGTGGATGAAGAGGGTGAGGCCCTGTTTTCCGCGCCCGGTTCGACCGTCGTCGACCTGCTGATGCAGTGGCGGCCGTCGTCGAAGCTCTCGGTCAGTGCCGGGTTGTTCAACCTCACCGACGAAAGGAGCTGGCGCCACGCCAGCGTGATCGGTCGGCCCGCCGGTGACCCGACTCTGCCCCTGCTGGCCGAGCCGGGCCGCAGCCTCCGCGCGACGCTGCGCTGGTATCCGTGAGCGCCCCCCCCCCCCCCGGGGGCGCCGGCTCCGGGCTCGCGGGTATTCGGGCCGGCAGCACGCTCGATACCTCGACCGGGAAAGTCGCCGGCGCCGGCCTCGGCGACGATTTCAACGCGCTGTTCGAAACTTTCGACAAGTCCTGAGGCGGTGGTCGAGGCCAAGGGCTGTTTCGCCGAGGACGATATCGAGGCGAGCCGGCGTCTGTGGTTCCATGACGAGGGAGAACAAGAAGCCCCGCCGCAGATCGTCGAGCAGTATTCATTCATGATTCGCGACGCCAAGACCTTCGTCCAGGGTGAGGCCGATGGTCGGAAGCGGATCACATTCATGCCGTTTCGCGATCGTAACGAGGGTGACGGCGACGATCGGCGACGGATGCCGATCGACCGGTTCGCCGGAGGCGCGGGTCCTTGAATTCTCAGGCCTTCGGGATGCGCACGGCCGTGGCCATGATCTGATATTCGAACCGGGCCATGCTTGGCTCGGGGGCTTCTTCGCCGAGGTCTTCGGCAAAATGGGCCGCCTGCTCGGGGCTCAGTTCGACCCGGCTGACGGTGCCGGCCAGGGTCACGGTCTTGCCGGCCGAATCGGTGGGAATGAAGAAACCGTAGTCCTTGAAGCGCACGCGGGCCACGGTCTCGCCGTCGCGCGCGATGAAGAAGCAGCCCTTCTTCTGGCAGACCTGCTGCACTTCGGACTCGATCAGCACCGACTGTCCATCGATCTCGGGCAGAGCAGCCAACGCTTCGCTCAGCGAGTGCACCTGGTCAGCGGCCGGCAATTCGGCGCCGAAGTCTTCATAGTCTTCGGTTGCGCTAACGGGTTCGGAGAGTCTCAGGACGCTTTCTTCGGCGATGGCGGGTCCGGCCAGGAGAAGAGCGAGCAGGATCGTGCAAATCGTTCGACTGATCATCTGTCATTCCTTCGATGTGGTGAAACAGAACAGCGCCCGATTGTAACCTGCAACTGCCGCTGAGCCGTTCGGTTCGTCCTGGAACGCCAGGGGGGCGGGACGCCAACTGGATACAGCGTGCCTTGCGGTACGGACCATCATGGAGTAGATTCACGGTTTACCCTGGATTAAGGAATGACCATGGAGAGACTGACGAATGGCCGCGCGGCTCGCATCTTCCTGCTTGCGGCGCTGTTGCCCTTGAGCGCTCTCGCGCAGGTGACCAACCCGGGCTTCGAGACCGGCGACACCAGCGGCTGGACGACTCAGGTCAACAGCGACGCTTTGCCGATCACTGTTGCAACCGGCCAGTCGATGACCGATGCAGGAACGATCAACCCCTCGATCAGCGGCGATTTCTACGCCTACACGAGCCAGACGGGACCGGGATCGAGCTATCTGACGCAGGATTTCGTCGTCCAGGCGGGTACGAACATCATCTTCTTCGATATCGCGATCAACAACTCGGTCAGCGAGTACTTCGTGCCTGATCCCTTGAGCCTCGACTTCTCCGGCCCGCCCAACCAGCAGGCCCGTTTCGACATTCTGGCGCCGGGATCGGCCATCGATACGGTCGACCCGGCCGACATCATCGTCACCGGCTTCCAGACCCAGCCCGGTGACCCGCTGGTCCAGGACTGGGAGCGCTACGAAGTCGACGTGACCAGCGAGCTGGCCCCGTTCGTCGGCGATACGGTCACTCTCCGCTTCGTGCAGGTCGACAACCAGGGATTCTTCAATATGGCCATCGATAACCTGAGCGTAGGCAGCACGCCCCCGCCAGGTGCACAACCGATCGATCCGATCGCCGTTCCGACGCTGCAGTTCGGCATGCTGCTCCTGATGGCGCTGCTCCTCGGGTGGGTCGGAATTCGTCAGGTCCACGCATCCTGATCTGACGATCTCGGCCTTTTCGATCGCCTCTGGCCGCGCCCCGCAACGGGCGCGGCCTTTTTTCGCTGCGACGGCGCGAATCCATCCGGCGCTGAACGGATACTACGGGGTATGTGAGACAGGCAGTACATATGCGATCGAACTTGTTTTTGGCGACCGCGAAATGCAAGCGATCAGTTCGGCTTCGTTTGACTGTTACTGACGGTTGGTCACTTGACTCTTCCAACTCTTAACTCGCGTACGACCAGCTGGGCTTTCGCAATACTGTCGCTGTTCATTCAATCTTCTTCCGCTGCGTTCAGCTACGATTCCAATTGTCCTGGATCGTTCGAGATTTTGAACGAAATTGACTACGAAAGAGATGTTCAACCGATATTCGATGAACACTGTGTTCTTTGCCATCAACCAGGAACGGCCACGTATGACGGTGTTGGCTTGAATTTGCTGCCAGGCCATTCATTTTGGAGCCTGATCGCGAAACGCAGCGCGCAAGGGGACAACCCTCCTTTGGTTTCAGTGATTGGCTCGACTTCTTTTCTTCTCGAAAAGCTTGTCTGTCTAGAGCCGGCCGTTGGCGACCCAATGCCCCCTGATAGGCCACGTCTATCTCAAGAAGAGTTGGATCGAATTGTCAGCTGGACCCTCCTTGGACCCTTGCCTGAAGCCCAAACGCAACGCTCGGTTAACTCCCAGCCTGAGCTTGCCGGGTCCTGGTACAACCCCGAAACACCCGGTCAGGGCCAAGTCGTCGAATTTATCGCTAGAGATGGTTTCCCTCGTGTACTTCTATATTGGTTTACTTTTGCAGATGACGGCAGTCAGCAGAGATGGTACGTTGCTGATGGATTAATGAGCCCCTTCGAGGCGATAGCGTACCTGACCATTTATCAATCGAGCGGTGGGGCCTTCGACCGGGCGGAACCACCGGCCAACATTGAGAAAGCTGGGGAGGCGGTGCTGAAATTTGAATCCTGCACCGAAGCGTCGTTTGCGTATCGTCTGGATTCGACTACCGATCTTCAATCAGTTCTCAAGGGCCAGATCCAAATTAATCGCTTGTCGCCCGTGAATGGCTGCGAGGATTAACGACAAATGCGCCGTGCAACAGAGGTTCTGAAAGCACTCCACCAGTCAGCGGAGAACGCTTAGCTGAAAGGCATCGCTCCTCTGGAATGCTGATTGCCTTTCCAAGAGCGCCATCACACGCCACGCCGCGATGCTGATCCTCTGGCCGGCGCTCAGATCGTTCCGCTCAACTGCAGGAAGAAACGTCTCGGCGGGAAGGGCTCCCGCTGCTCGATGAAGAGGATCGGTGCCTGGTCCCTCGGTCCGTCGAAAACCGCTCGGGTTCGATCGGTCGCATTTTCCAGGATGTTCTCGACGCCGAGGCGAAATACCAGGCCGTTCGGAGTTCGCTTTTCGATGAAGGCATCGAGGTCGACTCCCGACTGAAATTCATCGATTTCATCCAGCCCGAAACGCGGGTATTCATCGAAGACGGAAACGTCGCCGCCCCAGGCCAGCCCCATCTCCGGCAGGTCCTGGCGAAACGCGACGCTCGCCTGCCAGGTCCTCTCATCGGAAAGCGGTCTGGTTTCTGCAGTGATCGGATCCTCGACTTCTGAATGCTGCCAGCGACCGCCGATGTCGAGGCGGCCGCCGGAGATGCTGATCGCGTCGAGGGGCAGGGTGAGGTTGGCGCGCAGTCCGCTGCGTGAACCGTCGCCGATATTGCCGGGCACCTCGAGACCGTCGCCGAGCGGCAACTGACCCACCACGTCAGCGATCTCATCGTGGAAGCCGGTCAGGCTGACCAGGCCCAGGTCGCCAAAGCGATGCTCGATGGTCAGTTCCGTGTCCCAGCTCGCCGACGGCGCCAGATCCGGGTTGCCCAATTCGAGTTCCTGATCGCCGAGATCGGCCGCGCTGACGAAGTCGGAAAAATCGAGTTGAGCCACCTTGCGCCGGGAATCGAGACGAATCTGCAAGGTGTCTGAATGGGCGAAAGTGATCGTCACGGCCGGCTTGAAGAACCGGAAACGGCGCTTTTCCGTGAAATCCCCGGACTGATCGATCGTCGATTGCTCGGCCGCCGCTTCCAGATCGAGGAACAGGCGATTCCACGCTGTCGAATAGGTGACAGCCGCGTCGAATCGTGTTTCCTCGACCCGGGTCGAGGCTCCGGGAACGTCGACCGGCGCAAGAGAGCCATCGATCCGACTCCGCAGTTCGAAGTCGCTCCGCAGCCGGTTTTCAGCCGCTTCGATGGCGGCGCCGATCTGGTGCCCGGCCTGCGGCGTCCAAAGCGCTTCGGATCGAAGGATGGTCTCGCGGGTTCGGCTCTCGGATCGGGTGGTCAGATCGGTCTGCCCGACCTCTGGTCGACCCAGGGAGCCCGTTCCGAGGAAATCGTCGCTGCGATTCAGCCCGATCAGCTTGACCTGCAGCGCATCGCCGAGCTCTCGCGTCCAGTCGACCCCCAGTTCGTAGCTCTGCTCCTCATCCGTATCGCCCTGAAACAGGGTGAACGATGCTGCATCAAGCGGCCGTCGGATCGATGTTTCGCCGCCGTCCTCATCGAACGCCTCGATCAAACCGTTGAGCTGGAGCGAGCCCCGATCGAAGGCCCACCCGGCCTGGACGGCCAGAGCGGCGTTCCAGCCGTCCTCGTCGAAGACTTCCTCGCGTTGCTCGATCGCGGTACCGTGGGCGTCCAACACCGTCTCGGTCGCCGGTACGAATCCTCGATAGCGACTCCCGCGAGCGCTGATCGTCGTCTCCAGATCGCCGCGCTGGAGGGACCAGGAGCCCCGCGCGAACGGATACGGCCTGATTTCGTGATTGTAGAAATTGCTGCCCAGTGTCCAGGTCGCACTGCGGCTGTCGCGTTTGAGGCGGATGTTGGCGATCACCGTCTGGCCGCGAAGCAGGCCACTGCCGGATTGCCCGCGAATGACCTCGATCGATTCGACCCGCGCCGATGGGATCGACCGAAGCAGATCCGACGGTCGCTCGCTCTTGGCCGAGACGCGTTCGCCGTTGATCAGGACATTGCCGGCACTGCCGGCGAAGCCGCGCGATCCGCCTCCGTTGTCGAGCGAGAACGCTGGCAGATTTTCGACCATTTCCAGCGCATTGACCGGGCTGTAGCGGTCGAAAAAGGTCGCGGGATAGATCTCGCTGCACTCGGCTTGTTCGCAGACCTCGACCGTGTCCGATGAGTCTGCCTCGGCGCACGCGGCAGCCGCGATCAAGAGTCCGCCGGCCATCGTGACCGCGGCAACAGCGCGAGTGAAGCGGTTGGATGTGTTCATTGGCTCAAGGCGATTGAAAGCGGACATGGCAGGGTCAGCGAGGCGTGCAGCGCCGGTCGCGAACCAAAAGGTTCTTCATGGAATTTCCTCGAATTCTTGCGGCTGGGCCGAGACTGGAACTGAATAACAGCCCGGCACATTGATCAGGGTTCGAGGCTAGCACAATTGACGTCCTGCTCGACCGTGTATCGAGCCATCTGGATTGTCAGCGATTCATCACCCCGACGTTGCCTGCATTGTCGGAGCTGGAAGCCGGGAGAGTAGTATTTCCAGGGGCGGTACGGAGTGTTGCCACCCGGAGCATGGCTTCATCCTGGGTGAGGACCGGCAACGCGAATACGGGCTGCGGAAATTCTGCTACACGGGCAGCGCAGCGGTTCCAGCCCGAAGATTCATGCAATGTCGGGCTTTAGCCAGCCAGCCGGGCACTGCGGTAGGCAGGCCCCGCCCCACCGGGTACGGCCTTTTTTGAAAGTGATTTGTGCCGCGCTGGTAGTAATGAACCTGCAACGAAGGCTCGTCACACTCCTCGCGCTGACCAGGCTCGCAAGGGTTTCCGGATGACTGATCTTTCTCGTCTCGCCAACATCGCAGAGATCCTGGGTGCGATTGTCGTTATCGGGGGAGTTGTTTTCGCCATCATTCAAATGCGCAGTTTGCGGCAACAGCGCAGAGAGTTGGCGGCCATCGAATTATTCCGGTCCTTCGGGAATGCCAATTTCACCAAGGCCTACGAGACGATACTTGCCCTGCCTGAGGGCCTGACTCGCGCCGAGATCAATTCAGGATCGCCTGAGGCGAGAAGCTGCGCGATGCTCATCTGCTCGACCATGGAAAGCATAGGGGTCATGACCTATCAGCGAATCGTTCCTTTCCTCGTGGTCAGAAATCTCATCGGTTCAAGTGCCATTCTGCTGTGGCGACGCCTCGAAGACTGGGTTCTCGAATTGCGCAAGGAACTCGACGACCCGGACGCCTTCGAGTGGTTTCAGTGGCTCGCGGAGCGGCTCGACGAGTACCGGGACCCCGACAATCGATCCGCCTATCTGGCGCACAGGAACTGGAGTCCCACGAGCATCAGCAGCAACATCTAGTGGGCCAGGATCCTCGCGGTTCGGACGACCCGATTCCTGGTAACCGCCGGCTCAGCCGTCGTGGGACCACTTGATCTGGAACTCGATTTCTTCCTCCGAGTCGATCCGTTCATGTTCGATGTTGTACCGAGCGCGGACCGGAACCTGGATGCGCTCGCCGGCGATCTGGATCCTGAACGGCTTGCCGCTTTCGAGGGCATCGGCCAGCCGCCGCAATTTGGCAATGAACTCGGGCAGTGGATAGGTTTTCTCCAGATCGCGTTCCGGCTTGTTGCTCACTTGCATTCTCCTTTGACGACAGAGTCGGGATGACTGAATGTTCGGGTGCGGATGTTTCGTTTTCATGACCGCCCGGGCCGCATGGCCCTCTAGCCCGAAAGTCCGGGTCAACGGCGCAATCGGCCGCTCAATTCGGGTTGCAGCGGACTCTGGGCGCAGGCTTTCAGTCCAGCGCGCTGGCCAGCCAGGCACGGGCGGTGCGCAGATCGCGTTTGACCGTGGCTGACGAGATGCCCAGGGTCCCGGCCACTTCATCGTCGCTCAGGCCGGCAAAGTAGCTGAGTTCGATCGCTCTTGACTTGCGCCCGTCAAGCGCTTCGAGTTCGGTCAGGGCGCGCTCGAGGTCCAGTGCGTCGACGACCCGGCTGTCTGATTCACTGCCGTGCAGGGTCAGGAGGGTGACCGGGCTCTGGCCGCCGCCGCGCTTGTCACGCCGGGCGGCGCGCGCCTGTTCGACCAGCACCTGGCGCATCGCGCGCGCGGCCAGGGCGAAGAAGTGCTGCCGGTCCTTTGGCGCCAGCGCCATCGGGTCGAGTTTCAGAAACGCTTCGTGCACCAGCTCGGTCGGATCGCACTGGGGTGCCGATTCGCCCGCCAGGCGCTGGCGAGCCATGACCCGAAGCCGCTCGTGCAGATTCGCCCACAGCGCATTGCGCGCGGCCTCATCGCCTTCGGCGGAGCGGTGGATGATCAGGGTCAGATCGGATGGGTCGTTCGGCGGCATCGAGAAAAAGCGATATCGAATGATTCGATTCTAGCCTTCGCGGCGCATTGAGGAGTTGATGCCACTTTTTTGCGAGCGAACAGAAGATGATGATTCAACGAATCGTGCTTGTTGTCTTGACGGCCCTGCTGGCCGGCCTTTCCGCCACGACCGTCCGAGCAGAAGATAATGACAGCCTCGAGCTCAAGATCGCAGCACTGATCGCCAGCCACAATCTGGCGCTGCCGATTTCCTTCGTTCCGGACCCGGTATTCGGCATTCCGGCCAGCGCGGTGACCTTCGGCACCAATCTGGGTCTGAAGGACACCAGAGCGGTCTTCGTGACCCCGGACGACTGGGAGGACTGGCCGAATTCCGACGACGGCTGTCATTTCGAGTTCGATCTGCCGCAGTCGACAGCGAGCTACAACAATCTGCTCGGCTTCATCACGCTCGACGAGGTGCCGGGCGATTGGGGCGAACTGACGCGAGGCGGCGAGGTTCTTGTCGCGCATGCCAACACCGGGGTCAATGTCCATGCGCTGAATCAGCATATCGTACCCGGGCAGCTCCGCCTGCCTGATGAAAGTCAGGCGCAGACCGTCGCGCTGCCGTCCGGTCGTCATCCGATCGCCTGGCGCGCGGAAACCCAGATCTCCGATGCCTTCGACATCATCATTCCGGCCAGTCTGCTGGCCTACAACTCGATCAAGTACGGTGCGGCCGTGGCCAACCAGGGCTGGTCGGCCGCGCGTCAGGCCGCGTCCCAGAATGCGGCGCGGCAGGTGATCCAGAACATCGCGCTCAATACGGGTCTGGTGACCGCGGCCCAGTTGTTCGAGGGTCGGACCTCGGTGACCCATGAACGCGATCAGGAGATCACGATCTACAAGCTCCAGCCGCCGGAAATTCTCAGCAGCCAGCCGAACGTCACGCTCGAAGCGACCGATTTCGGCGGTGTCCTCTACCGCCGGGTGGCCGATGATCTGCGCCAGACCATTCAGGCCTCCGACCCCTGCGACAAGCCGTTCAGCGTTGGCAACGACGCGCCGGCGCTGCTGCCGGTCGGCGCCACGCTGGTGACCTGGCGCGCGACCGACAGCGGCCCGCTGCCTGGCGGCGGCGGCAACAAGGCGCTGACCTCGCAGCTGATCACGGTCGAAGACACCCAGGCGCCGATCATGGTGCCACCACCAAGCCGCGTGATCGAGATTTCTCCGCTTGATCCTGACCAGGGTCTCGATGCCACGAGCGTCGAGCTGGGCGCGCCGCGCGTCGTCGATCTGGCTGATCCGGACCCGGCGATCACGAACGACGGGCCGTCCTTCTATCCGATCGACAGCCGTTCGCCGATCACCTGGACGGCCACCGACGCCTCGGGCAACAGCAGCTTCGGCGACCAGCTGATCACGATCAGGGCCGAGGGCTCGAACAACCCGCCGACGGTCAGCGATGTTTCGGTGAGCACGCTGACCTCGCAGCCGGTCGATATCGTGCTGTCGGGCAGCGACCCGGATTTCCTCGACGGCCGCTTCGACCCACTGTCCTTCCGGATCAGCGACCGTCCCGATGGCGGCGAGTTCGTCGCTCCGCTCTATCCGTTCTTCATCGAGGATTACCGGACATCACCCGGTGGACCTTACGGCGAGGCGTTCTACCTGAGCGGCAATCGAGCCAACTGGCTCTACGACAACGTCTGCCAGGTCCTGTCCGGACCGAACGCCGACAAGATCGACGTCGACTGGGTCTACGAGCCCGAGTTCGTGCAGGTCGACGATCAGGGCAAGGTGTATATGGTCGACCGCTACTGGCAGTGCTCCAGCAGCTCGGCCAGTTCGTTTCCGCGCATTTCGACCTGGGACCGGGACGGACACTTCATCGGTCAGATTCAGTACCAGGGATTCAACGATGCATTCGTGATCGACCGCGACGGTTTTCTGTATGAAATCGACACGGTCGGTTCGGGATCGAGTCGCGAAATCATCGTCAACCGCTGCGCGACCGATTTCGTCGGCAAGGCCGATCGCCCGGCGTTCTGCGAATCACTCGGCAGCGTCGACAACGACTCCGCGCCCGACCTTCAGGCCAACAGCGTCGCCTACGCGCGGGTCGATTCCAGCCAGGGCCTGCTCTACGTCACCGACAAGCGCCGGGTGTTCGTGTTCGACATTCGCAACGATCCGCCCGATCCGATCTATCTGGCCACGCTCAACGACAACATGGCCTTCCCGACACCGACGTCCTCCTGCGCCGGCAGCAGTTCTCTGGGCTATGCGATGGACGTCGATTCGCAGGGCAATCTCTACATGGTCAACTGCGCCAACGAGCGCATCGAGAAGTTCGCCGCGTCCTACTTCGACGAGGCGGGTCAGTTCGTCGCCGGCGAGTACATCGGCTGGATGGGCCGCTGTCTGAGCAGCAGCAACAACGCCTGCGACGAGGACAAGGGGATCAGCAAGGGCTTCGCCTGCACCGATTCCACCTGCACGCGTGACGATCTGGCCGGCGAGGCCGCGGGTCAGTTCGGCACGCCGCTCTATCTGGCGCTCGATCCGAACGACGTGCTTTACGTCGCCGAATGGGACAACTACCGCGTGCAGCGTTTCGCGCCCGACGGCACCTTCGCCGGACAGGCCCTGTCGACCGGCACCGGCGTCAATCAGGGCGAACAGCCCGGTTTCGTGCTCGGCAACATGGGGCGTCCGCGCGCGGTATCGGTCAACTCGACCCAGTTCTATGTCGTCGACCGCGAAGAGGGCTTCGTCCACGTGTTCGAGACTTCGCCGCTCAAGGACATCACCGACGATTCGGCGACGGTGACCTATGTCTCCAACTTCGACTTCCACAGCGCGGTCGACCGCTTCGAGTTCATCGCCAGCGACGGTCTGGCCGACAGCGAAGCCGGGGTGGTGCTGATCCAGGTCGACCGGAATTTCCGGGCACCGGTCGGCATTCCGCAGGTAGTGACCACCCAGGAGAACGAATCGATCGAGATCATTCTGACCGCCGAGGATCTCGACGGCATCGTCGGCATCGATTTCAACGGGCTGGACGTGCTGAGCTATCGCATCGAGGACGGCCCGGCCAAGGGCAGCCTCACGCCGGTCGCGAGCGACAACGCGACGGTGACCCTGAGTTATACGCCTGAAGCAGACTTCTTCGGTAGCGATCGCTTCCTGTTCGTCGCCAACGACGGCGTCGACGACTCCGAGCCGACGCCGGTCGATATCGAGGTCGAATTCGTCGACGATCCCCCCGAAGTGCTCGACATCGAGCTGCCGGCGCGTGTCGGGCTGGGTTTTCCGTTCGTGGTCCGGGGCGTGTTCGCCGACGACGGCGCGGTCGACCCTGACGGATTCTTCCCGACCATCGTCTGGAACAACGAGCAGACCGTTGTCGAGGGCGGCGTCAACGAGGACAACCCGGACAACCCGTTCATCGAGGGTGTGCTGCTGGTCGAGCCGATCGCCGGGCGCGGCACGGGCTACGGCATTGCCCAGAACCGGTTCAACACGCCCGGAACCAAGGAGGTGCGTTTCTGCATCCTCGACCAGGATTCGCGCGGCGAATGCATGGAGGTCGAGTTCACGCCCGAACTGCTGGTCAATCTCGGCGTCGAACTCCCCGACGACCAGGGCGACGAACCACCCCCGCCCGTTCCCGCAGGTGACGACTTCACGATCGATGTCGTGGTCGGCAACCTCGAGCCCGACGGCTTCGCCGGCCTGACCGCCCAGGCCATCGCGATGAACGGCCGGATCGACGTTCCGGGCCTGATCTTCACCGGAAGCTCCGAAGGCGACTGCACGATCAGCGCCGATGGCCAGACCATCGACTGCGACTTCGGCGATTTCGCTCCGGGCGAGCAGCGCACCGTGACTCTGAGCTTTGCCAGCGATGCCGATGTGTTGTTGGCCGATGTCGATGCCAACATCCGCCTGCGGTTCACGACCGCGACCGACGCCGTCAACGAAGTCACCGAAGCCAACATCACGCGTACGATCCTCAACGTCAACCGGATTTTCCTTGATCGATTTGAAACGGCGACCAAGCCTTGAAGCGTCCGCTATGCGTCCTCGGTCTGATTAGTTTTTTTGACAAACACAACAGTCAGCGAATAGACTTTGGAGCTAAGGGGTATAGACACGGTATGGCAGTAGAGGGCTTTTCATGAGAAAGACACTAATTTTGTTTTTTGCTTGCAGTATTTCGATCATTCTGGCGACAGAAAAATTGAGTGCTTGCGATTAGACAAACGGCCAAAATCCAAATGCTGCAGAGTATGCATTTAATGCCTCAACTAACAGCTGGCATTTGGTCGCGAGTTGGTATGATCCAGTGTACAACTATTACACTCCCGATCCGGACGACTACACTTTCACTATTGGCAGTCCTCAGGATCCGGCGGGACCTGGCGGAGGTTGGCAGGATCCGCAGCCACCAACGCAACCAAATGATGAACGGAACAGCCGGGAAGGGCCGAAGCGCTCCAAGGGCGTGATGTCTTGCCCATTGCCACTGCCGCCCATGGTAGTTACGGCACCTGTCATGAGTCGTCCAGCTTTTGGGTGGAATAGATTCGTAAGGATCATGCCCGTTGGTGGTTCCGGAGGGTCCCATAGTCGTGTCGCAGCCGGTTTGATTCCGCCGTCTCCAGCGAATCAAGATAGGACGAATTGTCATGCAAGCCGGTTAGATCGATGGGCCTCGGCTGTTGGCGACCTGAACCAATTTTGCGCCGCCGTTTCTGGTCGGTGTAGGTGGGGCGGGGTGCCTCGAAGACCCTATGTTACGGTGACTTACACTGACGGTGCTGTTGAGACTTGGCAGACTGCACCGAATACATCGATTAAGCTGCATCAAGACCCTGTTGAGGGGTCATTGAAGCACTGTAATTGAAAGCGCCGCATTTTCACAAATGAAGCGAACGACACTGATACTGATTTCGGCCTTCCTTGTCGCTTTTGTGGCAGGAATACTTTTGTTCTCTGTGTTCAGCTACAGTGGTTCATCTCATCACGATAGTATTAACGACCGGGCTGATCATTCCGTTGATTTATCTGCAGCCGAGATCTCCGATGCCTCCCCCCGCCAGACGCCCGATGACTTGGACTACAGGAATTCACGCTTAGACTCTGATGGGGTTGAACTCATGGATCCGTATCGCAAGATGCCGACATTGGAAGCAGCGATTGATGAGATGATTGCTTCCGGTGATATGGACGACATCGATGCCGCAGCTGTTTTGCTCAATTGGGCGGATTCTTGTTTCCGAGCCGTCGGTTTTTCAGAACGAGCCGCTAGGGGTCACTCGATGTTCGGCTTGACAGCGAGATTCGCCAATCGAATTCATGCGTTCTGCCGCGACATTGACGAAGATTTTATTGGTGATTCGCGCGCTTATAAGGAGGCATTGGAGGACATCGCCTCGGAGAGGTTGAATCCATTCATGCAGCAGGCTGAGCGCGAAGGGGTAGACCTTGCAGTCGCTGCGGCTTTGGAGACCGTCAGTCGCTCGGTGAATGAGGCTCAAGTCCTTAATGCGTTGACGACGATTGTGAACTACAAAGAGTTCGAATCTCCGTTTCCAGGAGTCGATAACGCTGCGGTTCGGCCATTATTCCAGGGCCGGCTGCTCTACCATGACCTGCCGCTAGCGATTGTTTGCGACAATCTTGGCGGCTGTGGTTCTGAGCACCCTCTTGTTGCCCGCCATTGTCTAGCGAAGGAAATGCACGATGGCTGCTATCAACCGCACGATATCTATCACGCGCTTGAGCAGACCCAAACGCCCATTCAGCAAACGCTTTTCCGCGCTTTCAGGGATCAGATTCGGACCATGGTCAGTTCGCTCGATGAATCCTGATTTTGTCGGGACTCTGGCGGTAGGCGATCACTTCGATCATAACAACCAAAATTCGGCCTCCATCCCGGACTGGAATATGCGATTCCGCAGCGCTGGATGCCGTGATACGCATCAGCCCAGGCCACAACCAGTCGGGTCGAGGCGGGGGATTCGCGACAAGGATTCGACTCCAATCAGAAGGCGATCGTTGAAGCCAGTTGGCATCATTGAAGCGTCCAGCGCCAGCGCTTGGCCTGCTCTCCGCTGGCGTCCGAAATTGCTACCTCAAGGGCGTCACCCTCGCGCCGATAGTGAATCCGCTGCGGGAAATCGTTGGCTTCGTTGACGACGGCCGCGCTCCGATCGCTCTGCTCGCTGAGGGTGAAGGGAACGGCGGGCCAGCCGCCGGGCGAGGCCCAGTAGACGGTGGCACCGTCGTCCTCATGCAGTGAGCCCCTGAGCAGCGCCCTCCTGGTCCGGGCGGCGCGCGCTCCATCGGACTCCGCCCAGACCGCCCGAGCCGAACAGGTCGACCATGACCGAGTAGAAGTGCTCCAGCGCCTCGAATGCGTCGTCTCCGTGAATGGCGACGAAGTGCTCCTTGCCCCGACGGAATTCGCCCAGCCGGTCGCTGACGAATCGGCTCCACCCGGCGCTCATGTCTTCCATCTCGGTCCCCTCGAATCCGGCCGCTTCGATCTGCTCGCGGTACTGCTCCCAGGATGGAAGTTTGCGGCAGTAGACTTCGTTTTTCAGCATCTCGCGCTGCTGCGGCCCGAGGTCGGGACGGGCGTAGAAGTCCTCGACCAGAATCGAGCCGCCCGGGCGAAGGCACTCGAAGCAGCGTTCCATCAGCGCAGAACGCTCCGGAATGTGCAGAAACGTCAGCCAGCTCACCAGCGCGTCGAAGCCCGGTTCCGGGCGCTCGGCGGTCAGAAAATCCTCGCAGCGGTGCTCGATCCGCTGTTCGAGCCCGGTTCGGCGGGTCAGCCTGGTGGCCAGTCGATCCAGATCCGACTGGAGTTCGATCGCCGTGACCCGGCACCCGCCCTCGGAAGCCAGCAGCCGCGCCGGCCCACCCAGGCCGGAACCGACGTCGATGACCCGGTCTCCGGCGTTCAGCCCAAGTCGGTCCATCGCCGCGCGCACCGCTTCCGGCCCGTGGTAGTGCAGCTGGTCGAGATCGAAGAGGTCGTCGATCTTCAACGCCCCGTCCGGACCGAAACCACGCGCCGCCAGCTCGCGCTCGACGCGCTCGACGTGGGTGTAGAGCTTCATGGTCTTGATCGGCGCGTCGGGCTGGGTCATGAGAATTCTCGTGAAAGCTTGGACGGAGTGGTGGCGGCATCCGGCGAGTACCGATGCCGCTGGCTGATCAATCAGCCCTGTTCGAGCAGGCGGCGCAGGTCGATCAGCGCGGCGTTGGCGCGGGCGATGTAGTTGGCCATGACCAGCGAGTGGTTGGCGGTCAAACCGAATCCGCCGCCGTTTAGAATCACCGGGCTGCGGATCGGGCGCTGGCTGGCTTCGAGCTCCCGGATGACCTGCGCCAGGCTGGCGCGGGCGTTCTTGTTTTCCAGGACCGCTGCGAAGTCATGCTCGACGGCCTTCAGGAAGTGCATCAGCGCCCAGGTCGTACCGCGCGCCTGGTAGAACACGTTGTCGATTTGCAGCCACGGTGTCTTGACCCGGACTTCGCGGCCGAGGTCACCGCTCTGATGGGCGAACGGGTCGCCGGCCAGATCGGTGTTGAAGCGGTGTTCGACGACGCTGGCCGAAAGCTGCTGACCCATGTCGCCGAGGCGTTTTTCGACCAGGGCCAGGTACTCGCGCAGGTTGTCGGCGCGATCGAAGAAGCGGGCGTTGGAGCCCGCGGGATTGCCGAGCCGGTCAAGGTAGCGCTCGACCGCGCGAACACCGTCGCGGTACTCCCTCTCGGTACTCGGCAGGATCCAGGCGTTGAAGTTGAAGCTGAACTGCGGATCGGCCAATGCCAGGTCCGGGTCTTCGGCCGACTGGGTCTGCGAGCGGCTGAAATCATTGCGCAGCGAGCGCGCCAGGTCGCGGACCTGGAAGATCACGCCGATTTCCCAGGAGGGCATGTTGTCGAGCAGCACGAACGGTGGCAGAACGTCGTTGTACAGGTAGCCGCCGCGCTTGTTCAACAGGCGATCGCTGACTTCGATCAAAGTGACGGTCGTGACATAGCCCGGCCGGATCTCGTGGCCCTCGCTCTCCGCACGCGCCTCGGCGACCGCGATCACGTCGAACGGCTCCGGTTCATGATCGACCCAGATCATGATGACCACGAAGACCAGCGCCAGACCCAGCAGAGTCAGGGTGATGATGCGGCGCCAGCCGGAGCCGATCAATCGATTGAGCCAGTGCATGTCTTGATCTCGGTCGCCGGATTCATGCCAGTAATGATAGCGCGCAGGCCCGGATTGTCTTGTGCCATTGGTTGGGCGGCGCGCCCGAGAGAAGTTTTCGCTTGACCCTGAAATCGTTTTATCCCAAGATATGGGGGTAACGGTGCCCGAAAAACACAATATATAGGGCCTTGAGGGAATCCGGTGCGAGTCCTTTGATTCAAAGCCGGAGCTGTTCCCGCAACTGTAAGCGGCGAGTTGGCAGGCCACAAACAGGCCACTGGTGAGTTGAGCCACCGGGAAGGCTGCCTGATTCGACGAGGACCCGCAAGCCAGGAGACCTGCCGTGACATAACGACTGGCCCGGGCGGGAGTTCCCGGCGGTACCGGTGACGGCGTCTTCGCGCCGGTCGCCGATGGTCCGCCTGAATGGTCCCGCCCCGTTGTTCAACAGCGGAGAACGAATCATGGATCAAGCAGCCTCCATAGTGGTGCCCGACGGCACCGATGCGCCCCTTGCGGACCAGCGGCGTGCCCCGGTCCCCGCACCGCTCGGCCCTCGGCCGGGCGTCGACCAGATCGCGATCGATCGCCGTCGCGATGACCTCCTGACCGCCTTCGGCAAGCAGACGCTGAGCGATCGCTATCTGCTCGACGGCGAGGGTCCGCAGGACATGTTCGCACGCGTCGCCTGCGCTTTCGCCGATGACATCGAGCACGCTCAGCGCCTCTACGATGCGATGTCGCGCCTGTGGTTCATGCCGGCAACACCTGTGCTGTCGAACGGGGGCACGACCCGTGGCCTGCCGATTTCCTGCTTTCTCAACACCGTTCCGGACTCCCTGAGCGGTATCGTCGACACCTGGAACGAGAACGTGTGGCTCGCTTCCAACGGCGGCGGCATCGGCACCTACTGGGGCCAGGTCCGTTCGATCGGCGAGCCGGTCAAGGGCACCGGCCAGACCTCGGGCATCATGCCGTTCGTGCACGTGATGGACGGTCTGACCCTCGCGATCTCCCAGGGATCGCTCAGGCGCGGCTCCGCCGCGGCCTATCTCGACGTTCATCATCCGGAGATCGAGGAGTTCCTCGAAATCCGCAAGGCCTCCGGCGATTTCAACCGCAAGGCCCTGAACCTGCACCACGGCATCAACATCACCGATGAATTCATGCAGGCGGTGACCGACGGGGCGGATTTCGCGCTGCGCTCCCCGAAAACCGGGGAGGTCCTGCGCCGGGTCGACGCTAGAAGCCTGTGGCAGCGGATTCTCGAGACGCGTCTGCAGACCGGCGAGCCCTATCTGCTGTTCATCGACACGGTCAACCGCGGTATGTCGGCGCATCAGAAGGCGCTGGGCCTGAAAGTCTCGACCTCCAACCTGTGCAGCGAAATCACCCTGCCGACCGGTACCGACCACGAGGGCAATGAGCGCACCGCGGTGTGCTGCCTGTCGTCGTTGAATATCGAGACATGGGACCAGTGGCACGACCAGCCGGGCTTCATCGAGGACGTCGCCCGCTTCCTCGACAACGTCCTGACCCATTTCATCGAATCGGCGCCGGAAGGTATGCGCAAGGCGCGCTACTCGGCGCTCAACGAGCGTTCGATCGGACTGGGCGTGATGGGCTTTCACTCTTTTCTGCAGGCGCGCGGCATCCCGTTCGAGAGCGCGCCGGCCAAGTCCTGGAACCTGAAGATCTTCCGCCATATCCGATCGAGCATGGATGCCGCTTCCGGGTCCCTGGCCGACGAGCGCGGACCCTGTCCGGATGCCCTGCGCGGCGGCAGTCGCGAGCGCTTCAGCCAAAAGCTCGCGATCGCGCCGACGGCGTCGATTTCGATCATCTGCGGTGGCGCGAGTGCCTGCATCGAACCGATCCCGGCCAACATCTACACGCACAAGACGCTTTCGGGCTCGTTCACCGTGCGCAACCGCCATCTGCAGGCGCTGCTGGCCGAGCGCGGTCGGGACGAAGCCGCGACCTGGGCCTCGATCCTCGAGCACGAAGGATCGGTTCAGCATCTCGACTGTCTCGACGACGACGAAAAGGCGGTCTACCGCACCGCGTTCGAGATCGACCAGCGCTGGGTCATCGAGCTGGCCGCCGATCGAGCGCCGCTGATCTGCCAGAGCCAGTCGCTGAATCTGTTCCTGCCCGGCGACGTCGACAAATGGGATTTGCACATGCTGCATTACACGGCCTGGAAGCGCGGCGTCAAGAGCCTCTACTACTGCCGCTCGAAGTCGATCCAGCGCGCCGGCTTCGCCGGCAAGTTCGACGCTGATGAGCGCTCCGATGATCGCTCGGGAGGTACCGACTACGAGGAGTGCCTGGCATGTCAGTGATCGATCCCGACAGCAGCCCGCTCGATCTGGTCGGTCAGGGCCGGGTCGGCCTGCTCGATTCAGCGGGTACCTACGACGTCGACCGCTATCGCTGGGCCTACGAATTCTGGAAGCGGCAGCAGCAGACCCACTGGATGGGTGAGGAAGTGCCCCTGGGTGACGACATAAAGGACTGGAGTTCGGACCGGATCACGCCCGAGGAGCGCGCGCTCCTGACCCAGATCTTCCGCTTTTTCACCCAGTCGGACGTCGAGGTCAGCGACAACTACCTCAAGCGCTACATCCCGATCTTCCAGCCGCTGGAAATCCAGATGATGATGGCCGCTTTCACGAACATGGAAACCGTCCACATCGATGCCTATGCCCTGCTGCTGAAAACGCTCGGCATGCCGCAGGCCGAGTTCGAGGCGTTCCGGAATTACGCCGAGATGAAGGCCAAGGCCGACTACATGCAGACCTTCGGGGTTTCGACGGTGGCCGATGTATCGCGCACGCTGGCCATGTTCGGGGCGTTTACCGAGGGCATGAGCCTGTTCGCGAGCTTCGCGATGCTGCTGAATTTTCCCCGCTTCAACAAGATGAAGGGCATGGGCCAGATCGTGAGCTGGTCGGTGCGCGATGAGTCGCTGCATTGCGAAGGTGTGATCCGACTGTTTCATGAGTGGAACCGGGAGACCGGCGCGCTGACCCCGGCGGTGCGCGACGACATCGTCGATGTCGCCCGAACGATGGTGGGTCTGGAAGAGGATTTCGTCGACCTGGCTTTCGCCCTCGGCGAGATCGAGGGGATGCGCGCCGACGACATCAAGGCCTACGTGCGCTACATCGCCGACTGGCGCCTGGCCCAGCTCAGACTGCCAACGGTATTCGGTTGCTTCGAGCAGCACGACGGCAGCTACCGGGCCCGGGTCGAGCACCCGCTGCCGTGGCTGGTCGAAATCCTCAACGGGGTCGAGTTCGCCAACTTCTTCGAGCAACGCGCGACCGAGTACACCAAAGGCGCGACTCGCGGCAGCTGGGACGGTGAGAATGGTGTCTGGGCCCGATTCGAACGCAGTCAGCATCCGCTGAGCCGGGCTCAGTAGGCCGGGCCGGTCCGACGGTCCTTCGCGCCGTCGAGAGTACAATCACGGGCGTCGAGCCTGCACGGCAGGCCCGCACCAGCGTCTCCCACAGGCTAACGCCCATTGATCAAGCGGTCTCTCATCAAGTTTCGGCGCTCGGCGCGCCAGCATGAACGTGGTGCTGGTCGGGGCGAGCGCTGGCGCCGATGGTTGCGTGAATCCGGCTGCTTTCGATTCCTGCGCGAACCGATGGCGCGCGGAGTGGCCGTCGGTCTCTTCGTCGGCCTGACGCCGACGGTCGGCTTCCAGACGATCCTGATGCTCGCCGGCTGTCTGCTGATTCGCGGCAATTTTCCGGCGGCCTTCACGATGTCCTGGGTCTCCAATCCGCTCACGCTGCCGCCGCTGTACTGGCTGTTCCATGAAATCGGTGAGCACCTGTTCGGCGGCTGGCTCGAGTCGGTCATCAAGGGGACGGAGTGGTTCAACGAGGCGCTGATCGACGTACTGGCCACCGCGCTCGGCAGTCTTGTGCTGGCGATTCCGATCGCGCTGGTCGGTTATCTGACCTCGCTCGGCGTTGCCGAGGTCTGGCATCGCCGTCGACATCATGCCCGGCAGCAGCGGCGCGACGCCCGTCGAAGTCAGGCTGGTTCCGAGATCCCCTGATGCCGAGCGGCGGGCTTTCGATTCAGTCCTTTTGCGGCTGCGGCAGGAACCAGCAATGCCCCCCCGAACGCTTGGCCTCGTACATGGCCGCATCGGCCCGGCGCAGGAGTTGATCCGGATCCGATCGATCAGGGCGCGACACGGCGATGCCGATGCTGGCGCGGATCTGCGCGACGGCCCGTTCCTCGCCGCCTTGCTCGTCCGAGTCGTCGCAGAGTGCGTCGAGCACCCGGCTGGCGGCCTGTTCGATGTCGGCCTGAACGCCGGCGTTTTCGAGGATGATCACGAACTCGTCACCGCCGAAGCGCGCGATGGTGTCGCCCTCGCGAACGGCATTCCGGAGGCGCGAAGCTGCGATCCGGAGCATCCGGTCGCCTTCGATATGGCCGATCTGATCGTTGATCTTCTTGAATCCGTCGAGATCGATGAACATCACGGCGATGGATGAGTCCTGGCGCTGGGCCCGTCGCAACGCCATGCTCAGGCGATCGATGAAGAGCTGACGGTTGGGCAGTCCGGTCAGCGGATCGTGCAGAGCCTGATGCCGGAGCTTTTCTTCGCTGGCCTTGCGGTCGGTGATATCCAGACAGGTACCGACATGCCCGCGCAACTTGCCATCATCCAGGATCACCGGCGCGCCGTGGACGAGCACCTGATGACGATTGCCACCCCGGCTGATGACCTCGTATTCGGCGGTCGAGGGCTGACCCGTCGCCGCGCGTTCGTGGCGGCTGGCCAGCATGCGCTCGCGCTGTTCCGGCACGACGAAAGACTCGATCAGGACCTCCTCCGGCGGCCTGTCGTCATCGACATCGAGCAGGCACCGCATCGCCGGGTTGAGATAGATGACCCGGCCGTTCGCATCCAGCTGCCACATGCCGACTTCGCTCTGGTCGACGAGCGCCCGGTAGCGCTGCTCGCTTTCGCGCAGGGCCGTTTCGGCGCTTCTGGCGCTGCGAAACAGACCGATCGCAAGGCCGGTACCGGCCAGGATCATCAGCAGTGAAGTTGCTACAAGCGCGGTGCTGACGACCGAAACAACGCGCTGACCGAGTTGACCCATGAGCTCGGAAAACTCCTGCTCCATGGCCGTCAGCTCCACGTCGATCGCGGCGATCTCGGCAAGAATCGGGCGCAGGGCGGGGGCGCCCGCCCCGTCGGCTTCGACGGCAGTCTCCAGTCGCCGCGCCAGCACGTCGAGCTGGTCGACCAGCGCATCGGCCTGTTCCCAGGTGCTGACGGCCTCCTTGAAAAGCGCTTCATGGCGCAACCATTCGAACATCGGAATCATCAGTTCGATATCGTCGGGGTGATTGCGTCCGACTCGAAAGCCCTCTTTCGCAGCCGCCCGATCGGCCGGCGACTGCTGCAGCGCGTCGCGGGCGCGACGATCACCGAGAATCACCTCGCGGGCCGATCGGTAGGCGATGAGGTGATCGTTGCGGCCGCTGGCGGCAAAGCTCTGGAGTTCGATGACCACCTGCTTCTGCGCCTTGGCCCACTGGCTTTCGGCCTGCACGTAGGCACGGGCACCGGACAAGGCCACGAGGCCGAGGTAACTCAGCGCGACCAGAAAGAGAATGCCGGCCGAGAAACTCGTCACCAGCACGATGAAGCGCGCACCCAGGCTCATCAGCGAGCGCTCCGTGTATGGCCAATGTCAGGCAGCGACGCCCGTTCGCACAGCTCGCAGGATTTCAAACCAATCGCCCCGGGTAACCGACAAACCTCCAATGCCACAGTATCCAGTGTAACGCGGTCGTAATCAAACCGGTCGGGCAACGGGCCGCTGGCCCAATCGTGTTGCTCGCAACGGTTCACCGGTACGGCGACGGACCGATGCAATCCCGGATAGATCTAAATAAAAACTATTTGCATTTAGGATTGTTTCGCATTAACCTCGAGTCTTCACATTCATCAGTGGAAGATCATCGATGCGGATATTCGACTTCCTGGCGGCACCCGTCGCCGAACCACGCGAATTGCTCCCGGATGACCCACGGGCTCGCCAGGTGTTGCGAAGCCTCCGTCAGCTGCCACGCAACCGGAGCCTGCGAGGGGAGGATGAACCAGCGAGCGCTGCTGCGAGTGACAAGGCGACCTGGCTGTACTGGATTCTGCGCATGACTCAGCCGGAGCGGGTCTGGGTGAGCGGTATCCCGGCGGCCGTCGATCTGATCAGTCTGGCGGCCGCAGTGGCCGACGGCGGGGGGCGGCGGGTCTTGTGCCTGGACGAGGCTGGGCGGTCGGCTCGATCAGCGATCGGGTCGCTGGTGGCCGATGCCGGGCTCGACTGGCTGGTCCGGTTTCGGGAGGGCCCGGCCGGGCATGGGCCGGCACCCGATGCGCTGGTGATCGCCGATGGAAACGCGGCCGGCGTCGAGCGCGCGATCGAAGCCCTGGAGCTGGCTTCCGGGCCGAAACTGGTCGTGGCGCTGGGCGGGGCTTCTGAAGCATCCGGCCCAGCCGCGACCCTGCGGAGACAGCTGGTTGCCCGAGGTTTCAGAGCGCTGCTGCCGGAGGCCGCGCCGAGCGGATTGTGGGCAGCGCTGGCCCGCGACGAGAGGCGTTGAGCGATGTGTCAGAACCCGTCCATCGCCTGGGCCATGATTCAGACCATGCGTTCGATCGTCCGCGAGGGCGCGCTCTCTGCGAGCGGACGCCGGAAGCTCAGTCAGCATCGCCTCGATGCGCTGGCGCACCACCTTCCGGTCCTGATCGATCTGGTCCGCCCCGAAAGTTTCGGGAACCGCACTGTCGAACCGGATAAGGAGGCGCTGCCGAGCGCAATTGAACAGTGCCTGCTCGACGCGACGGCCTGTGCACTCCGCGATCCGGAGCGTTCACGCAGTCTGCTCGCGCAGTGCCTGGCTGCGGATGCGGTCGATCGCGCCGACGAACTGGTCACCGCGATGGCCTGCGCCCTTGAAGATTGCTGCTGTCAGCGCCATCATCGCGCCCGAACAGGATCGACCAGGCGGTTCGCCGCGGTTCGCTGAGACTGCGACTGCTCAGATCAGCCTGCGGTCCGCGGCAATCACGCCGTTGGCGTCGGCGTAGACGAAATGACCGGGAATGAAATCGATACCGCCGAATCGCAGCGGCAGCCCGACTTGCCCTTCGCCGCGCCGGACGGACTTGATCGGTACCGCGCCCAGCGCGAAGACGCCGAGGTCGAGAGTGGGCAGCACATCGACATCGCGGCAGGCACCGCGGATGATCACGCCGGACCAGCCCAGTTCGGCCGCGCCCGAGGCGATCAGGTCACCGATCAGCGCATGCCGCAATGAGCCGCCGCCGTCGACGACCAGCACCCGGCCTTCGCCGGGCTCGGCGAGGGTTTCCTTGATGCGGCTGTTGTCCTCGAAGCACTTCACGGTCGCGATTAGCCCACCGAATCGTGACCGGCCGCCATAGCTCTGCCAGCTCAGGCCGGTGCAAACCGACACATGGTCCGGATGATCGTCGCAGAGGTCCGGGGTTGCAAAGTCCATGGGCGTCCAAGTCTCTTCGTGTTACCAGGATCTTGGTTTGGGCTGCCCCTTCCGGGTTGCAAGGGTTGATTTCGCGCTCGATTCAGCGTATAAAGGCGGGCTCTTTCTGAACGAACCAGGAATCCTCGCCTCATGTCTCGAGTCTGTCAGGTGACCGGCAAACGACCTCAGGTCGGTAATAACGTGTCCCACGCCAACAACCACACCCGCAAGCGTTCGCTGCCGAATCTCCACAGCCATCGTTTCTGGGTCTCCAGCGAGAACCGCTGGGTCAAGCTGCGCCTGTCGGCCAAGGGCCTGCGCATCATCGACAAGAAGGGCATCGATCAGGTCCTGTCCGACCTGCGCGCCCGCGGCGAAAAGATTTAACTAAAGGAGCAAGATCATGGCTGGAAGCGGTCGCGACAAGATCAAGCTGGTGTCCACGGCGGGCACGGGTCACTACTACACGACCAACAAGAACAAGAAGAACACCCCGCACAAGCTCGAGTTCAAGAAGTACGATCCGGTCCTGCGCAAGCACGTCGCGTACAAGGAAGCGAAGATCAAGTAGAGGGCACCAGTCCGCTTCGGGAGTAAGCGCGGAGCGCCGGGGCAGCCCGGCGTTTTGCGTTTCTGGATCAAGGATCAAGGATCAAGGATCAAGGATCAAGGCTGAGGGCGCGAGATTGCCCCGCCTTGAACCTTGCTCCTTGAACCTCAGTTTCAGACCAACCCCCTCTCCGCCAGACTGACCACTTCACTGTCGCCGACGATGAAGTGGTCGAGCAGGCGAATGTCGACCAGACCCAATGCGTCTCGCAGGCGGCGAGTGATGGCAAGATCGGCCTGGCTGGGCTCGGCGACGCCCGAGGGGTGGTTGTGGGCGACGATCAAGGCTGCGGCCTTCCGGGCAAGCGCTTTTTCCACCACGACGCGCGGGTGGACATGAGCCGAATCGATCGTTCCGCTGAACAGCTCCTCGAACGCGATGACCCGGTGTCGCGTATCCAGCATCATCGCGCAGAACACCTCATGCGGCCGATCGCGCAACGCCGCGCGCAGGTACTGCCGGGTCGAATCCGGACTCGTCAGGGCGCTGCCGCGGTTGAGCGATTCACGCAAGTGCCGCCGGGCAAGCTCCAGAGCGGCATGGATCTGAGCGTATTTGGCCGGACCGAGTCCGGGCATCGCGCACAGGTCGTCCTGACTCGCTTCGAGCAGACCCCGCAGGCCGCCGAAGGCGTTGATCATCGCGCGCGCCATGTCCAGCGCCGAGCGACCCCGACTTCCGGTGCGCAGCAGGATGGCCAGCAACTCCGCATCGCTCAGGCTTCGCGCGCCATGCTCCAGCAGTCGCTCGCGCGGCCGCTCGGTCTGTGGCCAGTCAGCGATTCGCATACAATCTTCCTTCAAGACTCGATCCAGTCGCCATTCTGCCGCCGACGAGGCCCCTTGCCGATCGGTCAAACGCCCGCTTTTCCCTAGGAAATCGACCCTTTCTGCCCTGCGATGAAAGCCCTGGACCAGAAGAACATCATCGTTGGAATCTGCGGGGGCGTCGCCGCCTACAAGTCACCTGAACTGGTCCGTCGTCTCCGTGAAGCCGGGGCCAGGGTGCGTGTCGTGATGACCCGCGGGAGCCGGGCGTTCATCACGCCGCTCACGCTGCAGGCGGTCAGCGGCCAGCGCGTGCATACCGAGTTGCTGGATGAAGAAGCCGAGGCCGGCATGGGTCATATCGAACTCGCGCGCTGGGCCGATGATCTGGTCATTGCTCCGGCCACCGCGCAGGTCCTTGCGCGACTCGCTCACGGCATGGCCGATGACCTGCTGGCCACGCTGGTTCTGGCCACGGAAGCCAGGCTCTGGCTGGCCCCGGCGATGAATCGGGTCATGTGGGCCAATCCTGCGGTCGCCGCAAACTGTCGGCGGCTCGAAGAGCGCGGGATGCGCCTGCTCGGGCCCGACGACGGCTCGCAGGCCTGTGGCGAGGTCGGGCCCGGCCGAATGCTGGATCCGGACGAGATCGTCGCAGCTCTGTCCGGACGCGCCCGCACCCTGGCCGGTCGAAGATTCGTCGTCACTGCCGGGCCTACGCACGAACCACTCGACCCGGTCCGTTTCCTCGGAAATCGATCGTCTGGTCGAATGGGCTTCTCGCTCGCGGCGGCGCTGGCCGAGGTCGGTGCCGAGGTCGACCTGATCGCCGGTCCGGTGCGGCTTCCGGCGCCTCCGGGGACACGCCGCCACGATGTTCAGACCGCACTCGAAATGCTGACAGCGGTACGCGATAGAATCGATGGTGCCGATGGTTTCATCGGCGTTGCGGCGGTCTCCGACTATCGCCCGGTGTCGGTGGCCGAGCACAAGATAAAGAAAGACGGGCAGGACCGCCACCTGCGCTTGACGACCAACCCCGATATCCTGGCCGAAGTCGCGGCGAGCCCGGCCAGGCCGTCTCTGGTCATGGGCTTCGCGGCTGAAACCCGCTCGCTCGAAGAGGCGGCTCGTGCAAAGTTGGTGGCCAAGGGCCTTGACCTGCTCGCGGCCAATCGGGTCGGCGACGGCCTGGCTTTCGACCAGAGCGAAAACGAGCTCGAGGTCTTTTCCCGCGACACGCACTGGTCCCTGCCGCGCAAGCCCAAGGCATTGCTTGCGCGCGAACTGGTCGACATAATCGTGGGCGTATTGAATGCACAGGAATCTCCGTCATCATGAGAGAGCGACTGCCGTGAGAGAGCTGCCCGTTCGAATTCTCGATGAGCGCCTCGGTGGCGAATGGGACCTGCCGGCTTACGCGACCGACGGGTCCGCCGGGCTGGACCTTCGGGCATGCCTGCGGCAGCCGCTGGCGCTCGAGCCCGGTCAGACCACCCTGATTCCCTCGGGACTGGCGATCCACATCGAAGATCCGAGTCTGGCGGCCGTGCTGCTGCCGCGATCGGGTCTGGGCCACAAACAGGGTCTCGTGCTGGGCAATCTGGTCGGTCTGATCGACAGCGATTACCAGGGCGAGGTCAAGATCTCCTGCTGGAATCGAGGCTCGGAGACGATCCATATCGAACCCGGTCAACGGATCGCGCAGCTTGTGGTCGTGCCGGTGGTTCAGGTTACACTCCGGCCCGTGGAGTCCTTTCGTCGCAGCGAGCGCGCCGAAGGGGGGATCGGACACACGGGAACCCACTGATCAATGAAGCCGACGGTCACAGGCAGCGATTCCATGGGCCGCTTCATGCGGCTTGGCAGCTTGGTCGCCATCGGGGTCGGCGTGTTCTCGATCGGTCTGGCGGCGGTCCTTCTCTACGGCAGCATGCAGGGCCAGCTCGCGGCGGAGCAGGCCAGCCGGTCGGCCGATGATCGCGCGCGCACTATTTCCACGGCGCTGGAAGCCATCCAGTCCACCCTTGGCGACCCTCAGGTGCTTGGTTTCGCGCGCGATGTTCTGGCGAGTGGGGCCACCGAAGGCGATGACCTGGGGCAGGCTATCCGATCCCGCGGAGTAGCCAATATTCTGGATCTGCGAGCATTTCCGGCAACGATCGAGGAAATCGAGCTCGGCGAGTATCCGGAGCCCGATTTCACGGTCATCGAGATGCTGATCGAGGCGCGCCGGGATGGACGCGCCACGATTCAGGCCCACTACCCGGGCACCGCCAATGAAAACCTCGCCTTTGCCCAGGCCGTCCGCGACCAGGGGAGCGTCGTCGGCGTCCTGTTTTTGCGGACGCCGATCAGTGCCGTGACCAGCCTGCTCAGAGATCCCGGTTCGATGGATTACGTCGCCCTTGTGCAGGGGCGGGGCAACAGCCCGTCCGTACTCAAGTCGCTGGGTGTGGCGCCGTCCGCCGAGCTGCGCAGGACGCCGATCCCGGCCAGTCAGCTCGCGCTGGTGTGGTCGCGTTCCACCCTGGTCGGGCCTCTGGATGGCCGCGGCGCGATGACCGTCGGCGTCGTGGGTCTGGTGTTGCTCATCGCCGGCCTGTTGATCCGCCGCCAGGCTCAGGTTGCAAGAGTGATTTCGGGCGACCAGGGCCGCAGGGCCGAGACGGTCGAGCGAGCACCGCAGGCCAGACACAAGGAGCCAGTTGCCGAGCGGGCAGCGGCCCGAGAGCCCGGTCCGGGCGTTGTGGGCAGCGGTCGCGGGCGGGCCGAGGATCTGCCCGACTGGCTCCTCGACGGCGATGCCGATGATCAGGACCGACCGGCCGGCCTTGCGGAGTCGCGCCGGAGCGACCTGCCCGACCTGCCCGACACCCTGTCCGATGACGTAGCGCCCGCGACCCGATCCGGTCCATCGACTTCGTCGCCGGCAGCGAGCGATACCGCCGAAAGCACGCTGTTCCTGGACGACGAAGCCGATGAGTTCTTCGAGCCCCGGTCAGGCGGCAGCGAACACCGGTCGGGTTCTGGCAGTCGCGCTGCGCCCGGTCCCGGTGCGGCCCCTGGCGGTGTCCCACGATCCGGCGCTGAATCCGGTGAGCGCGAGTATCGCCTGGAGCCCGAATCACCGGCCCGGAGATCTTCGGAATCCATCGAGGCCGACGAGCCGCCTTCCCTCGGCGACGGTCTGGATGACGGCCTCGACGACGCGCTGATCGACGAGGACATCTTTTTCGTCGACAGCGACGACGCGCCGTCCGACGCGGGCGACAGGGCAGGCACCGAAGCGAGGCGGGAGCCCGAGGGACAGCCTGATCCTGTTCCCCAATCCGCACAGGGGCCGAAACCGAAACCGAAACCGGAATCCGAGCCGGAGTCCGAAGCGAACGAGCCGGTGCCGAAGCCTGCGCGGAAGCCACCGGAGTCGAAGCGCGCAGCGAACGGATCCGAGCCGAGACCCGAAACGAAGAAGCCGACGTCGAAGCAGGCCGCACCGAAGCCGCGCCCGGAGCCGGAAACCGAGTCGGCCGAGGCCGCGAAGCCGCCGGTGCTCGATCCGGCGCTTTTTGCCAGCGGCCAGATCAGCGGCATCGTCGAGGATACGCTCGATGCCCGAAGCGCCACCATGATCGGCCAGGCGATCGGGTCGGAGGCGCGCTCTCGGGGCATTGACCGGCTCGTCGTGGCCAGGGACGGTCGCCTCTATGGTGCCGTGCTCCTCTCGGCGCTGAGCCAGGGGATCCGCGCCGCCGGTGTTCAGGTGATCGACGCCGGCGCAGTGCCCACGCCAACGCTCCATTTTGCCGCCGACGAATTGACTCAGGGATCGGGGGTCATGGTGACCGGCTCCCATTTCCCGCCGGAGTGGAACGGGTTTCGAATCCGGCTTGGCGGCCGCCCGCTCCTCGCGGCCGATATCGAGAACCTGTTCCGCCGGGTCCAGGACGATGACCTGGTCAGCGGGCAGGGTGAGATCGAAGAGCACGACATCAGCGATCGCTATATCGAGCGCATCGCGATCGATATCCAGCTCGAGCGCCCGCTGAAAGTCGTCGTCGATTGCGCCAACGGCATCACGGGCACCCTCGCGCCCAAATTGCTCGAGGCCATCGGCGCCGACGTGATTCCGCTCTACGCCGACGTCGACGGCAACTTCCCCAACCACCACCCCGATCCGTCCGATCCCGACAATCTCGAGGATCTCAAGCTGTGTGTCCGGAATTTCCAGGCCGATGTCGGACTGGCGTTTGACGGAGACGGCGACCGCATGGCGCTGATCAGCGATGCCGGCGAGATCGTCTGGCCGGACAGGCTCATGATGTTGCTGGCATCCGACATCCTGCAGCGACAGCAGGGCACCACCGTGGTCATCGACAGCGAAAGCTCTTCGCATCTGCAGGCCGCCATCGAACAGGCCGGCGGCCGCTGCCACAGGGTCGCCTGTGATGAGGCCGTCGTCGCCGAAGCGATGATCGAGCACGACGCTCCTCTGGGTGGATTGTTCAGCGGCAACCTGTTCGTGGCCGAGCGCTGGTTCACGTTCGACGATGCGCTCTATGCTGCCGCGCGGCTGCTCGAGCTTCTGGCCGCGGATACCCGACCGGCCAGCGCCCTGTTCGCGGAATTGCCTGCAGTCGAGGCGACCGCGCAGATCCGACTTCCGGTCGAGTCCGAAAAGGTGCGGGAGATCATCGAGGCCCTGATTGACGAAGGCGATTTCGAGGATGCCGAGCTTTCGCACGTCGACGGTCTGCGGGTCACCTGTCCGGATGCCTGGGGAATGGTGCGGGTTGCCCGATCGGCGCCGGAGCTCGTCCTGCGCTTCGAGGGCAACGATGCCAAGGCGATGAATCGGGTCAAGACCCTATTCAAGAAACAGCTCAAGCGGGTCGCGCCCGACCTCAAGCTTCTGTTCTGATCGCTGCGTGCTTTCCGGGTCGTTCGGCTTGACCACCCTGCTGTTCAACAAGCCCTTCCAGGTTCTGAGCCAGTTCACCGACTCTGCCAAGCGGGCAACGTTGAAGGACTTCGTCGGGATCGCCGGCGTTTATCCGGTCGGACGCCTGGACTTCGACAGCGAGGGTCTTCTCGTCCTGACCGATGACCGTGCGCTGAAGCAGCGGCTGGCCGAGCCGCGCCAGCATACGCCGAAGACCTATCTGGCTCAGGTCGAAGGGGTGCCGGACGTTGCCTCGCTGAAGCGGCTGGAAAAGGGTTTGATACTCAATGACGGCCCGACCCGACCAGCCGGCGTTCGTCTGCTGGCCCGCGCCCCCGGTTGGCTCTGGAAACGCGAACCCCCGGTCAACCCCCGGACCGGCAAGCGGACGACCTGGCTGGAACTGACCCTCACCGAAGGTCGCAACCGGCAGGTTCGGCGCATGACCGCCGCCGTCGGGTTGCCCACCCTTCGCCTCGTTCGGGTCCGCGTCGGTCCCTTTGCGCTCGGCCAGCTGAGGCCCGGCGAATGGGTGGCCGCGCCGGCGGTCGGAGAATCCGGGGCCGGGTCGCGCGTTCAGTAGGCGAACTCCCGGAACACGCGCCTGATATCACCTTTCCAGCGCCCTTCGAATGCAGCCAGCTTGACTTCGGCCGGGGTGGTTCCGCGCTCGACGATCTCTTCCAGCGAATTGAGAAATCCGCCCTCGTGGTCCCCGGCGCCGTTGAGGCGCTGGCGTCGCGCCAGGCCGCGGCGGGCGAGTTCGAGCAGGGTGCGGGCAATCGACTGGACGCTGCGTCCGCGGATCATCGCATCGAGCCCGACGCGGGCCACGTCCTCACGCAGTTCCTGACGCTCCTGCAGCGTCCAGTCGCTGGTCATGTCCAGACACTCGGCCAGGCTGTCGGCGTCGTAAAGCAGGCCAACCCAGAACGCCGGCAGCGCGCACAGCCGTCGCCACGGTCCGCCATCGGCCCCGCGCATCTCCAGAAAGCGCTTGAGGCGGACTTCCGGAAATGCGGTCGTGAGGTGGTCTTCCCAGTCGGACAGCCGTGGATACTCGCCTTCCAGGCCGGCCAGGCGTCCGGACATGAAATCACGGAATGGTGCGCCGGCGACATCGATGTAGCGGCCGTCGCGGCGCACGAAGTACATCGGCACATCGAGCATCCAGTCGACATAGCGTTCGAAACCCATGCCCGACTCGAAGGCCCAGGGCAGCATTCCGGTGCGGTCGGGGTCGGTATCGGTCCAGACCTGGCTGCGGTAACTGACGAATCCGCAGGGTTTGCCCTCCACGAACGGTGAATTGGCGAACAGCGCCGTTGCGATCGGCTGCAGCGCGAGCGAGGCGCGGAACTTGTCGACCATGTCGGCTTCCGAACCGAAGTCGAGATTGACCTGGACCGTGCAGGTGCGCTTCATCATGTCGAGACCGAGGCTGCCGACGCGGGGCATGTAATTGCGCATGATCACGTAGCGCGCCTTGGGCATCCATTCGATATCCTCGCGCCGGGCGGTCGGATGAAAGCCCATGCCGAGGAAACCGATGCCCAGCGGCTCGGCGACGGCCTGGACTTCGGCCAGGTGCTTGTTGACCTCGTTGCAGGTCTGGTGCAGATTGTCCAGAAGCGCACCCGAGAGTTCGAGCTGACCGCCGGGCTCGAGCGTGATGCTGCAGCCGTCATCCTTGCTCAGCGCGATCGGCCGACCGTCTTCTTCGACGATGTTCCAGTCGAATGTCGACGCCAGATTCTCGAGCACCGCCCGAATGCCGCGTTCACCGTCGTAGGGCAGGGGGTCGAGCGTCTCGGTGCAGAAGCCGAACTTTTCGTGTTCGGTGCCGATTCGCCAGTCTGAGGCCGGCTTGCAGCCGGACTCGAGCCACTCGACAAGCTGGCGTTTTTCGGTCAGGACGGTGTCGGAATTCAATGCTGGCCGCCGGATAGAATGAGGCGTCGATTATCGCCTGTTTGTTTCTGCCCTGCACAGGCCCTGTCGCCTTGCCGGCGAGGCCGAAGCCCGTGAGAACATGAAGCACAACCCAAGCCACCCAAGCCGGCCTGTCTCGAGAAGCTCGTGCTCTGTCGCGCTCGGCCGCTGTCTGGCTTGGCTGCTGCTATGGTGGGCCCTGATTGCCGGCGCCGACGCGGCCGGTACCCTGCATCGCGGTCTCGGCCCGGGTCCGGATGCGCTCGACGGCCACCTGGCCCAGAGCCTCGCCGCACTCAATGTGCTGCGCGACGTGCACGAGGGGCTGATCACTTTCGATGCGGATGCCAACCTGATCCCGGGCGTCGCGCGCGCCTGGACGGTCGCCGCCGACGGGCTGATCTGGACCTTCGAGCTGGACCCGCGGGCCCGCTGGTCCGACGGTACGCCGGTCGTGGCCGCCGATTTCGTGGCCGGCTGGCGACGGTGGCTGGATCCGGACACGGCCTCACCGACGGCTGGACTGATCGATGCCGTGGTCAACGCCGAGGCCGTTCGACGCGGCGAGCTGCCGGTCGAGGCCCTCGGCGTCGTGGCGACCGCGCCGGACCGGCTCGAGGTGCGTCTGAACCGGGCGCTGCCCTGGCTCGACGAGCTGTTGACCCATCCGGGCACTTTCCCCTGGCCCGGCGAGGAGCAGGAACGCTTCAGCGGGCCGTTCGTGCTGGAGAGCTACGTCCCCGGCGCCTATCTGCGTCTTGGCCGCAATCCTCACTATCGTTCGGCCGAGGCGGTCGATCTGGATGCCGTCGTCTGGCACATCATCGAAGAGCCATCCGTCGAGCTCAACCGCTATCGGGCCGATCAGCTTCACATCACCGAATCGGTGCCGCCCGGTCGCCTGACCTGGCTGCGCGAGCAGTTCGGCGAGCAACTCCGGATCGCGCCTTATCTCGGTTCGTTCTTTCTCGCCTTCAATCTCTCGCGTGAGCCGTTTCGCGATCAGCCCGAGCTGCGCCGGGCCTTGAGTCTGGTCATCGATCGACGATTGCTGACCGAGCGCGTCCTAGGTACCGGAGAGGTGCCGGCCAACCGCCTGATCCCGCCCGGCATGCCGGGCTGGCCGGACACGGAAAGCGAAGAGTCCGATGATCGGCACGAAAGCATCGCCCTGGCCCGGACGCTCTATCGACAGGCCGGCTATTCAGGTCGGCGACCGCTGACGGTCGAGCTTCGTTTCAACAGCACGCTTTCGCATCGCCGTATGGCCGCGGCCGTGGCTGCGATGTGGCGTGAGCATCTCGGCGTGCGGACGCGGCAGGTCAACGAGGAGTGGAAGGTGTTCGTGGCCAATCGGCGCCAGGGACGGATTACCGAAATCGTGCGCGGAGGCTGGATCGCCGACTGGCGCGACGCGGCCAATTTCCTCCAGCTCTTCGAGTCCGACAGTCCGTTGAACTATACCTTCTGGCGCGATGAGCTTTTCGATCGCCGCATGGCGCTCGCGCGCAGCCAGAGCGGGTCGGAGCGTCTGATCACCCTGCGTTCGGCGGAAGATCGCCTGCTCGAGCAGCAGGTGATCGTGCCGTTGTACTACTATGTCTCGAGACATCTGGTCAAACCGGAAGTAACGGGATTCAACGACAACCTCATGGATATTCATCTGTCGCGCTGGCTGGCCTTGCCGTGAAAGTCGGGGCGGTGGTGTTCGCCGCACTGCTGCTGATGGCCTGTGGCGATCCGGACGGGCTGCCGAACGGATCGCCGGATCGGCCGGATGCGACACGACTGCCCGAGCCGGTCGCTGCCGAGTTCGACGCGCAGGGTCGCCCGCTGCCCGAGGTTCTCGCCGAATCACAGGTCGTCCACCGCGGCAACGGTGAAGAGCCGGAAACCCTCGACCCGCATCTCGGTGAGGGTGTGCCCACGGCCAACGTCCTGCGCGATCTGTTCGAGGGCCTCACCACGACTTCAGCGGACGGCCGGATCATTCCCGGCTCGGCGCTGCACTGGGATATCAGCCGCGACGGCCTGACCTACACGTTCTATCTCGATCCGGCGGCGGCCTGGAGCAACGGCGACCCGCTGACGGCCGACGACTTCGTGTGGTCCTGGCGGCGCGTGGTCGACCCCGAAACCGGCGCGAGTTACGGGCGCATGCTGGCTCCGGTGAAAAACGCCGAGTCGATCTTCGCCGGCGCGTTGCCGCCGGAGCAGCTCGGCGTCAGCGCGCTCAACGATCGGACCTTCCAGGTACAGCTTGAGCATCCGACGCCCTACTTTCTCGGTCTGCTGACCCACCCGACGACCTTCCCGGTGCACCTGGCGAGTTTCGAGCGGCACGGCACCGCCCACGCGCGGCCGGGCAACCTGATCTCCAATGGTGCGTTCGCCCTCGACGACTGGCAGGTGCGTTCGCGGATCGAACTGGTGCCCAATCCCCACTATCGCCTGGCCGGGGAGGTGATCGTCGAGCGGGTCGTCTTCTATCCGTTCGAAGATGAAAACACCGAGTTCAATCGCTTCCGCGCCGGCGATCTCCACTGGACCTATCGAGTGCCGAGCAACCAGTTTCGCTGGCTGCGCAACAATTTGCCTGATGCCCTGATGGTCAATCCGTGGTTCGGGAGTTACTTCTTTGCCTACAACCTCACTCGCGAGCCATTCAAAGGCAATCTCGAGTTGCGCCAGGCGCTGTCCCTGGCCATCGATCGCGCGATCATCACCGAACGAGTCAGCCAGTTCGGCGAAATTCCGACCTTCAATCTGGTCCCGCCCGGGCTGCCGGACTACGAGCCTCCCGAGCAGGACATTGCCGACTGGACTCAGGATGAGCGCGAAACCGAGGCGCGCCGTCTGTTTGCCGCGGCTGGCTTCGGAGAGAACAATCCCCTGACCGTGGAGCTGCGTTACAACACCTCGGAGAACCATCGCAAGATCGCCGTCTCCGTCGCCGCGATGTGGAAGCAGGTGCTGGGCGTGCGAACCCGATTGGTCAACGAGGAATTCCGGGTGTTTCTCCAGAATCGCGCGCAGCGCCGGGTCACCGAGGTCTTCCGGGCTGGCTGGATCGGTGATTACCAGGACGCCTTCACGTTTCTCGAGCTGTTTCACTCGGGCCACGGTCGCAACGATTCAGGCTACGCCAACCCGCGATTCGACCGATTGCTCGATCAGATCGCATCCGAGCGCATTCCCTCGCGCCGCCGCAACCTCATGGCTGAGGCCGAGCGCCTGTTGCTGGCCGATCAGGTCATCCTGCCGGTATTCGTCTACGTGACCAAACGCCTGATCGATCCCCGCCTCCAGGGATGGGAAGAGAACATCATGGACCAGCACCTGACGCGCTACATGTACTTGCTCAAAGCGCGAGAGGATTCCGTGGGGTTCGGAGCCGATTCGGTCTCGGAGGAAGCGATCCTTGATTGAAAAGGCGTCTCGTTTTGTTTTGGAGCCTGAATACTCGACTGATCGTCTCGCGGCGAACTCAGGCAACGTTGACCACAGAGGCACAGAGGAAAGGCCTTTCAACCCATGTTGAGCTACTCGCTGAGACGGCTCGCCTCGGCCGTGCCGACGCTGCTGCTGCTGATCACGATCGCGTTTTTCCTGATCCGGGTCGCACCCGGCGGGCCGTTCGACTCGGAGCGCGGTCTGCCGCCGGATATCGAGGCCAACCTCGCTGCGAAATATCAGCTCGACGAGCCCCTGATCGTTCAGTACGGGCGCTATCTCTGGCAGATCGCCCGGCTGGATTTCGGGCCGTCGTTTCATTACCTGGACTGGACGGTCAATGACCTGATCGCCCAGGGTGCGCCGGTCTCCTTCCTGCTCGGAGCGCTCGCGCTGCTGCTGGCTTTGCTGGTGGGTGTGCCGATCGGCGCCTGGGCCGCCTGGCGGCAGAATCGACCGTCGGACTACACCGTGATGAGCCTCGCGATGATCGGTATCTCGGTGCCGAACTTCGTGCTGGCGCCGCTGCTGATCCTGTTGTTCGCGATCACTCTCGGCTGGCTGCCGGCCGGCGGTTGGGAATACTCGCCGTCGCGGATGGTCCTGCCCGTGATCACGCTGGCGCTGCCGATGATCGCCTATATCGCCCGGATCACCCGGGGATCGATGATCGAGGTGCTGCATTCGAGCTTCATCCGCACGGCCCGGGCCAAGGGCATGCCCGAAAAGACCGTTCTGATCCACCATGCCCTGAAACCGGCGCTGCTGCCCGTCATCTCCTATCTCGGTCCTGCGGCCGCGGGGATTCTGACCGGGTCGGTCGTGGTCGAGCGGATCTTCACCATTCCGGGTATCGGTTCCTATTTCGTGCAGGGGGCGCTCAATCGCGATTACACCCTGGTGATGGGGGTCGTGATCCTTTATGGTCTGTTGATCATCGCGTTCAACTTCTTCGTCGACCTGATCTACGCCTGGCTGGATCCGCGCATCCGCTACGACGAGGTCGAGGGAAAGACATGAGCGAGACCACGCGCGACGCATTCCAGCAGGCCCTCGACCAGCGCACGATCCGTGGGCGTTCGCTGTATATCGATGCCTGGCACCGTCTCCTCAAGAATCGGGCGGCGCTGGCCGCTCTGGTGGTGCTGATCGGAGTGGTCGTTCTGGTCATCGTCGGGCCGATGCTGAGTTCCTGGGACTATGAAATCCCCGACTGGGATCACTACTCGACGCCGCCTTCGCTCGAGACCGGTCACCTGTTCGGAACGGACGCGCTCGGGCGCGACCTGTTCGTTCGCACGCTCATCGGCGGCCGGATCTCGCTGCTGGTCGGATTGGTCGCCACCGTGGTGTCCCTGGTCATCGGCGTCAGCTACGGGGCGATCGCTGGATATTTCGGCGGGCGCATCGATAATCTGATGATGCGCTTCGTCGACGGCATTTACGCGATGCCGTTCATGTTCTTCGTGATCGTCCTGATGGTGGTGTTCGGGCGCAACATCTTTCTGATCTTCGTGGCCATCGGGGCGATCAACTGGCTCGACATGGCCAGGATCGTGCGCGGCCAGACCCTGAGCCTCAAGAACAAGGACTTCATCGAGGCCGCCCGGGCCTGCGGTTCCAGCGAATTCCAGATCATCCAGCGTCACATCGTGCCGAACCTGCTCGGGGTCGTGATCGTCTATGTGACCTTGACCATCCCCCAGGTCATTCTCGTCGAGAGCTTCTTGAGTTTCCTCGGGCTGGGCGTCCAGGAACCGCTGACCTCCTGGGGCGCGCTGGTTAACGAGGGTGCCCAGGAACTCGAGACCGCCCCCTGGTCCCTGCTGTTCCCGGCCAGCTTCCTGGCCGCGACCCTGTTCGCGTTCAATTTCCTCGGCGACGGTCTGCGCGATGCGCTCGATCCGAAGGACAGAAACTGATGGCCCTGCTCGAAGTTCGCGATCTGACAGTCAGTTTCGACACCCCCGACGGGGTGGTTCATGCCGTCAACGGCATCAGTTTCGATCTGGAGCAGGGCGAGGTGCTCGGGCTCGTCGGCGAATCCGGGTCCGGCAAGACCCAGACCGCGCTGGCGCTTATGGGTCTTCTGGCCGAGAACGGGCGAGCCAGCGGATCGGTAAGGTTTCGCGGGCAGGAATTGCTGGGGATGAGCCTGGCCGAGCTGGCGCGCGTTCGCGGCTCGAAGATCTCGATGATCTTCCAGGATCCGGTCAGCTCGCTCAACCCCTACATGACGGTCGGCCGGCAGCTGATCGAGGTACTCACGCACCATCGCAACCTCAAGCGTCGACCGGCTCGGGCCCGGGCCATCGAAATGCTCGAGCGGGTGCGCCTGAGTGATCCGGAGCAGCGTATGCGACAGTATCCGCACGAGCTGTCCGGCGGCATGTGCCAGCGGATCATGATCGCCATGGGCCTGCTGTGTCAGCCGGATGTGCTGATCGCGGACGAACCGACCACGGCGCTGGATGTCACGGTCCAGTCTCAGATCAACAGCCTGATGGGTGAGCTCTCGGAGAAATCGTCGACCGCCATCCTGCTGATCACGCACGATCTGGGGGTCGTGGCCGGACTGTGCGATCGGGTTCTCGTGGTCTACGCGGGCCAGGAAATGGAGGCCGCGGACGTGGATGACCTGTTCGGTGACCCGCGGCATCCCTACACCCGGGGCCTGCTGGACTCGGTGCCGCGCCTTGACCTCCCGCGCTCGGGCATTCTCAATGCGATTCCGGGCAATCCGCCCAACCTGCTCGAAGTGCCCGAGGGCTGTCCGTTCTCGAGCCGCTGCCGATTCGCGTGGGAAAAATGCGCCGAGCGGCCCGAGTTAGAGGCGGTCGCCGAGAATCGCTACAAGCGCTGCCATCTCGAGCAACTGCCGGCACCCGACGAGAAGGTGGCCTGATGCCTAGACCCGTGCTGGAAGTCCGCGATCTGGAGGTGCAGTTCCGGGTGGATACCGGGGGCTGGTTCCGCCACGACTACCACACGATTCGCGCGGTCGACCGGGTCAGTTTCGATCTGCACTCCGCCGAGACCCTGGGCATCGTCGGTGAATCGGGCTGCGGCAAGTCAACGCTGGCGCGGGCCATGCTGGGCCTGGTCCGGCCCAGGGCGGGCTCGATCGTCTGGCTCGGCGAGGAACTGGTGGGCCTGAGCGAAGAGAAGCTGCGTGCGAAGCGGCGTGAGATCCAGTTGATCTTCCAGGACCCTTCCGGATCGCTCGATCCACGCATGACCGTGGGCGATATCGTCGCCGAGCCGCTCCGGGCGTTCTATCCGTCGATGTCGTCGCTGCAGGTGCGCGAACGGGCCCAGGGCATGATGAAGCTGGTCGGCCTGATGCCCGAGCACATCAACCGTTACCCGCACGAGTTTTCGGGCGGACAGTGCCAGCGCATCGGTATCGCCCGGGCTCTGGTGGTCAATCCGCGGCTGGTCGTCTGCGACGAACCGGTCAGCGCGCTCGACGTGTCGATTCAGGCCCAGATCGTCAATCTGCTCAAGGATCTGCAGGCCAAGCTGCAGCTCTCGCTGATTTTCATCGCCCACGATCTGTCGGTGGTGCGTCATGTGTCCGACCGGGTGCTCGTGATGTACCTGGGCCGGGTCATGGAGGTTGCCGACCGCGACAGCATCTACCTCTCGCCGCGCCATCCGTACACCCGCGCGCTGATCGAATCGGTGCCGATCCCCGACCCGGCGCGCGAGCGCGACCGCGCCCGCCGGTCTCTCAAGGGCGATATGCCCTCGCCGCTCAACCCACCGTCAGGCTGCGTGTTCCGGACTCGTTGTCCGTACGCCATCGAGGCCTGCGCTGCCGAGGTGCCGACGCTCGAGATGCTGGACAACGGCAACCGGGTCGCCTGCATCCGCCACCGCGAGCTCCCCGATCGTGCCGATCTCGGCGGGGCCGATCCAGACCGGCTCGAGCAGGGGCCTGCGGATCAGTCCGAGCCGGCGGACGAGCGGTCGCCTCCCGAAGCGGAGGGATAAGCAAAGCGGAATCGCTCGCCTTCGAGGGTCAGCCACGCGCGTTCGACCAGGGTTCGAATCCACGCCCGCGCTTCCGGCTCGGCGGCCGCAGGTGCTGCCTCGCGCGTCAGGCTCACCAGCCGGCTGATGAATTCCAGCAGATCCTCCGATCGGCCGCCGCCGGTGATCTGCGGCTGGCCCTCCGCGACATCCCAGCGTCCGTCCAGCCGGCTCGATTCGCCGAGCGCGAGTCGGTCCAGTTCGATCACCAGACCGGCTTTGGCCAGGCCGGCCCAGGCTCCGGCCAGGGTCAGCAGGGCGAGCTGGGCATCGTAGCTGTCCGGCCGCGCGCGCTGCAGTTGCCCGAGTCCATCGAGCAGCAGATCGAAGGACAGGTCGTCAATCGGCGTGGCAGTCAATGTCACTGCAAGGGCCTGGGGGTCCGAAGACTCGCCAAGGCGCAATTCGAGTGCGAGGCGGCTGGCGGTATCACTGACCGGGCCGCGTTCGAGGTCGAGCTCGAGCCCGGTGTAGTCCAGGTCGAGGCCGGCGGAATTGGCCAGGGCCAGTCCGGCTGCACCAAGGTCGATACGGGTGTGACCGGCCGGATGTTGCTCGAACTCGAGCGTGAGTGCTTCGAGCAGCGTCCGGGTCGAGACGCCTGCGAGGAATCGAGGCGCGACTATCGCCACGCGAGTGCGGCCATTGATGTGCATGAAGCCATCGACCCGGCCGCCGTCCGGCAGCTGCCGGAGATCGACCTCGCCCGAGACCTCGAGCCAGCCCGGCCGGGTGGGCGGCACATGGCGGGCCGCCAGATCGGCTTTCAGATGGGTATCCGCGAGCGCGAGGCGGGACGCGAACCAGCCGCCCTCGAAATGCGATTCGGCGATCGGAGCTGATTCGTCGAGCCATTGTTCGACGCGATTGCCGAGGACGAGGCCGACCACCCCGGGAAGCACGGCCAGCCAGATCGTGGCAGCCAGGACCAGCACTATAATGAGCCACTTCTTCATCACGGACGTGCCTTGACTGAGGAACACCTGGTTGGTCTCGATCCGGCCCTGGCGGCCCTGGATCCGGTGCTCGAGGACGGTATCGATGCGATGAGCCTGACGCTGGCGCCGTCGCAGCGGCGCCAGTTGTTCGACTACCTGGGTCTGTTGATCCGCTGGAATCGCGCCTTCAATCTGACCGCTGTCGACCAGCCGCGGGCGATGGTAGCACGCCATCTGCTCGACAGCCTCAGCGTCCTGCCCTGGCTGGTCGGAAGCACTGTCGTCGATTCAGGGACCGGGGCCGGCCTGCCCGGAGTCGTGCTCGCAATCGCCAGTCCGCAGCGGCGTTTCACCCTGATCGACAGCAACGGGAAGAAAGTGCGTTTTCTGCGCCAGGTTCGTCGGTCGCTCGAACTGAGCAACATCGAACCGCTCCAGGCCCGTCTCGAGACGCTCGCGGAGCGGGCGGCACCGGATACCGTGACCGCCCGCGCGCTGGCTCCCCTGGCGCGGCTGGTCGCCTGGCACCAGCCGTGGCTGGAGTCCGGTTCGCGCCTGATCGCGATGAAGGCCCGACTCGACGACGACGAACGACCGACGGTGCCGGACGCGTACAATGTAGAGCGGGTCGACGTCAGAGTGCCCGGCCAGGATGCCGATCGGTGTCTGGCAATTGTGACCAAGAGACAGCCTTGACCAAGAGATGAGCAAACAGCGCTGCAGAGTAGTGGCCGTGGCCAACCAGAAAGGCGGGGTGGGCAAGACCACGACCGCGCTCAACCTCGCGGCTGGCCTGGCCGAGCTGGAACGTCGCGTCCTGCTCGTCGATATCGATCCCCAGGGCAATGCCACGACGGGTTCGGGCGTCGAGCTCGAGGACGATCAGGCCACGATCTGCGAGGTGCTGCTCGGCGAGGCCGAGGCAGCGAACTGCCGGATACGGATCGAGTCGATGAATTTCGACCTGGTGCCCGCGAACGGCGACCTGACCGCGGCCGAGGTGGCACTGATGGAGCGCGACGAGCGGGCCAACGTGCTGAAGTCCGCTCTGGCGAGTGTCCGGGAACCCTACCACCACATCATCATCGACTGTCCGCCGGCGCTGAACGTGCTGACGCTCAACGCCCTGACCGCCGCCGATGCCGTGCTGATACCGATGCAGTGCGAGTACTACGCCCTGGAGGGTCTGACCGCTTTGCTCAACACGATCGAGCAGATCCAGTCCTCGGTCAATCCGGATCTCGAGATCGAGGGTCTGGTGCGCACGATGTACGATATCCGCAACAACCTGAGTGGCGCGGTGTCGCGCCAGCTCCATGAGCATTTCGGGGACAAGCTCTACGGCACGGTCGTGCCGCGCAACGTGCGGGTGGCCGAAGCGCCCAGTTTCGGGCAGTCGGTCATCCACTATGACCGGGATTCCCGGGGCGCCGTGGCCTACATGGGCCTGGCGGGTGAATATCTGCGCCGCGCGGGAGAGCGCGTCTGATGGCGCGCAAGAAAGCACTGGGTCGCAATCTCGATGCCCTGCTCGGCAAGACTCGTGCTGCCGCCGAGCGGAGCGATCCCGAGGGTGAGGCGTCGTCCCTGAAGGACCTGCCGCTGGATGCGATTCAACCCGGACGTTACCAGCCGCGATCGGCCATGAACCCCGAGAAACTCGAGGAGCTCGCCGAGTCGATTCGCTCCCAGGGGCTGGTTCAGCCGGTCGTGGTGCGCCCGCTGGCCCGAGCGGGCCGCTATGAGCTGATTGCCGGCGAGCGCCGCTGGCGGGCCAGCCGCATGGCGGGTCAGACTCATATCCCGGCGCTGGTCCGGGACGTGCCGGACGAGGCCACGCTGGCGCTTGCGCTGATCGAGAATATCCAGCGCGAAAACCTCAATCCAATGGAAGAGGCGACTGCCCTCAGGCGTCTGATCGACGAATTCGAGCTGACTCACGCCAGGGCTGCGGAGTCGGTCGGCCGCTCACGTGCCGCGGTCACCAATCTTTTGCGCTTGCTCGAGCTCGCGCCCGAGGTGCGGGAGTTCGTCGACCAGCGCCGGATCGACATGGGTCATGCGCGCGCGCTGCTCGCGCTGGATCGGGTCGATCAGGTCCGCGCCGCGTCCCAGGTCGTCGAACTCGACCTGTCGGTCCGGCAGACCGAGGCGCTGGTCAAGCGGATGCGGTCCGGGCCGTTGAGCAAGAAAAAGCCGGCCGCCCGAAGCCCTGATCTGGAGCGGCTTGAACAGGATCTCACCGAGACGCTCTGCGCGCCGGTCAGGATCAAGCACTCCTCATCGGGCAAGGGTCAGGTCACCATCCGCTACACCAGTCTGGACGAGCTCGACGGCCTGCTGGAGCGGTTCCGGCGATGATCGAAGGATGATCGGGTAGGGGATATCGGACAAAAATCGTCCGAATTCGATTGCCGCCAGCGGCCGGCTGCTGATATACTTGTCGGGATTTGCAGGGCGTCGCTTTCTTGAGCGCCTTCTTACGGTTTTAATCCCGACTGCATTGAAAATCCGGAATCTCGATCGCAAGGTCCTGATTCAGTTGGTATGAAAAGCAGCCGGAAGCGTGGGTTCGAGATGAGCGGCGAACAAGCGGTCTCAGAGGGCTTCTTCGCCAGAACGATAGTCTGGCTATTGCGCGCTCAGGCTCTGCTGGCCGGCTTCGCGGCGCTGCTGTTCGCGCTGTTCGGCGGTGTCGAACAGGCCCTTGCGGCTCTGGCCGGCGGTTCGATCGGTATCGTTCTGACGGCGGTCAGCGCACTACGCGTCGGCGCGAGTCTGGGTCGGGACGTGAAGATCATGATCGCGTCGTTTTACCGCGCGATGGCATTCAAGCTGGTGATGGCGGTGATTCTGTTCGTCATCGTCGCGAAATGGTTTTCCGGTTATTTTGGACCGGTTTTGTCGGGATACATCGCCACGGTCGTGGCGTACTGGTTGGCGATGTGGCGCGTCGCGCACCTCGGGCCGGATGTACCACAGACGGAACAGCAGGGCGAACAAGCGGGCAAGTAAGGAACGGTAGAGACGAGATATGGCGAGCGGCACCCCTTCACCGAGCGAATACGTCAAGCACCACATCACGAACCTGAGTTACGGCGAAGGGCTGTGGACGATACACGCCGATACGCTGGTCGTGTCGATCGCGCTCGGCCTGTTCTTCCTGTCCTTCTTCGTCATGGCTGCACGCCAGGCCACGGCCGGCGTCCCGGGCAAGCTCCAGAATTTCGTCGAGATGGTGGTCGACTTCGTCGACAACTCGGTCAAGGACAGCTTCCACGGACCGCGCCAGTTCGTGGCACCGCTGGCCCTGACCATCTTCGTATGGGTGTTGCTCTGGAACCTGATGGACCTCGTGCCGGTCGACTATTTGCCGCTGCTGTCCTACAAGCTGTTCGGGCTCGAATACACGCGCGTCGTGCCCTCGGCCGATATCAATGGTCCGTTCGGTCTTTCGATCGTTGTCTTCGCTCTCATACTGATCTACTCGGTCAAGGGCAAGGGATGGGGCGGTTACGTCAAGGAACTGCTGTTCCATCCGTTCGGCAAGAACCCCTTCCTGTGGCCGGCCAATATCCTGCTGAATATCGTCGAGCTGATCGCCAAGCCGGTGTCTCTGGCGCTGCGACTGTTCGGCAACCTCTATGCGGCCGAGATGATCTTCATTCTCATCGCGCTGCTGCCCTGGTGGGTCCAGTTCCTTCCGGGTGGCGCGTGGGCGGCGTTCCACATTCTGGTGGTTCCGCTTCAGGCCTTCATTTTCATGACGCTGACGATCGTGTATCTGTCGTTGGCCTATGAAGAACACTAGACCGTTCGATCAACCTTCATTCAACCGCAACAACCAAGCTCAACACTGTTAGGAGACTTCAAGTGGAAACCATTGCTCTGATTCAGGCCAACACCGCAATTGCCGTCGGCATGATCTTCGCTTTTGCTGCCCTCGGCACGGGTATCGGCTTCGGCCTGCTCGGTGGCAAGTTCCTGGAAGGCGCGAGCCGTCAGCCTGAACTGGCCGGAATGCTGCAGGTCCGCATGTTCATCATCGCCGGTCTGCTCGACGCCCTGTCGATCATCGGCGTGGCTTTCGCAGCCCTGCTGCTGTTCGCCAACCCGCTGCTGGCCGCACTCGGCTCCTGACACAGCGGGCGTCACCGTTCCATCAACACTCTTGATTCGTAAGGTTTTGCAATGGACTTGAGTCTAGGCACCATCCTCGGTCAGGCCGGGACCTTCCTGGTTTTCATTCTGGTCACCATGAAGTTCGTCTGGCCGCCGCTGGTCCAGGCGATGGAAGAGCGTCGGCAGAAGATCGCCGAGGGTCTCGCCCAGTCCGAAGAAGCCGAAAAGGCGCTGGACGTGGCCCAGGCCGAGGCGGATGAGGTGATCCGCGAGGCGCGTCGGAAAGCCGGCGAAATTCTCGAGCAGGCCAGTCAGCGCGGCAATCAGATCGTCGAGCAGGCCAAGCAGGACGCGCTCGGCGAACGCGATCGCCAGGTGGCTGCGGCCGAAGCGGAAATCCGCCAGGCGACCAATCAGGCTCGCGAGGCACTGCGGCAACGCCTGGCCGAGCTGGCTGTGACCGGCGCGGGTCGAGTCATCGAGAAAGAGATCGATGAGTCCCGCCACCGTGACATGCTCGACAAGCTGGCTGCGGAACTCTAGGCCATGCTGAACCGAACCACCCTGGCGCGTCCGTACGCTCGAGCCGTCTTCCAGGTGGCCCGTGACGGCGGGCGCTTCGATCAGTGGAGCGAATCGCTTGCCTTTGCCGCATCCGTGGCATCAAGCCCGGATATCCAGCAGTTCACCGGAGACCCTCGCGTCGACCGTGGACAGCTTCTCGGGCTGATCATGGACCTCGGCGGAGAGCGGTTCGACGACGAATTCAAGAACTTTCTCAAGGTGCTGATGAACTACGGCCGCCTCGAGCTTCTGCCTGAAATTGCCGGTCAATACGAGTTCTATCGGCGTGAAGCGGAAGCCAGGCTGAGGGTTCAGGTGTCGTCGGCCTTGCCGATGGCGGAAGACGAGAGGCAGCGCCTGGCCGATCGATTGAAGGTCCGCTTCGGGCGCGAGATCGATCTCGACGTGGACGTGGACGAGTCACTGATCGGTGGTGCGGTCATCCGGGCCGGCGATCAGGTGATCGATGGTTCGGTTCGCGGCCGTTTGGAACAACTGGGGCGACAGCTCGCCAGCTAGTCCCGCTGTCGCTGGCGGGACCCGATTTTTTGTTAAGGATTGCAAACCATGCAACAGACCCTCAACCCGACTGAAATCTCCGATCTGATCCGCAAGCGCGTCGAGCAGTTCGAAGTCTCCTCACAGGCTCGCACCGAAGGAACGGTGGTCAGCGTGTCCGACGGTATCTGCCGTCTGCACGGTCTGGCCGACGTCATGCAGGGCGAGATGATCGAATTTCCCGGCGACACCTACGGCCTGGCGCTCAACCTCGAGCGTGACTCCGTTGGCGCGGTCGTGATGGGTGACTACCAGCACATCGCCGAAGGCGATACCGTCCGCTGCACCGGTCGCATTCTCGAAGTGCCCGTGGGCGAGGGGCTGCTCGGTCGCGTCGTCGACGCGCTTGGCAATCCGATCGACGGGAACGGTCCGATCGAAGCCGCGCGCAACGAGCCGATCGAGAAGATCGCTCCTGGTGTGATCACCCGTCAGAGCGTCGACCAGCCGGTCCAGACCGGCCTGAAATCGATCGACGCGATGGTTCCGATCGGGCGCGGCCAGCGCGAGCTCATCATCGGAGACCGTCAGACCGGCAAGACCGCCGTAGCCATCGATGCCATCATCAACCAGAAAGGCAAGGGCATCAAGTGCATCTACGTGGCCGTGGGTCAGAAGGCCTCTTCCGTGGCCAACGTCGTCAGCAAGCTCGAGGAACACGGCGCGATGGAGCACACGATCGTCGTGGCCGCCAACGCCGCCGAGTCGGCCGCGCTGCAGTACATCGCACCCTATGCCGGCTGCGCCATGGGCGAATATTTCCGCGATCGGGGTGAAGATGCCCTGATCGTCTACGACGACCTTTCCAAGCAGGCCGTGGCCTATCGTCAGGTCTCACTGCTGCTGCGGCGCCCGCCGGGTCGTGAAGCGTTCCCGGGTGATGTCTTCTACCTCCACTCGCGTCTGCTCGAGCGCGCCGCCCGGGTCAATGCCGACTACGTCGAGCAGATGACCAATGGCGAGGTCAAGGGCAAGACGGGTTCGCTGACCGCGCTGCCGATCATCGAAACGCAGGCCGGCGACGTCTCCGCCTTCGTCCCGACCAATGTCATCTCGATCACGGACGGCCAGATCTTCCTTGAAACCGATCTGTTCAACGCCGGCATCCGGCCCGCGATCAACGCCGGCCTGTCGGTGTCGCGCGTCGGCGGTGCCGCACAGACCAAGGTGATCAAGAAGCTCGGCGGCGGCGTGCGACTGGCGCTGGCGCAGTATCGCGAGCTGGCCGCATTCTCGCAATTCGCTTCCGATCTCGACGAGGCGACCCGCAAGCAGCTCGAGCGCGGTCAGCGCGTCACCGAGCTGATGAAGCAGCCCCAGTATTCACCGCTGTCGATCGCCGAAATGGCGGTCAGCCTGTTCGCCGGCAACGAGGGCTATCTCGACGACCTGCCCTTGAACAAGGTCGTCGACTTCGAGCGCGCCCTGCTCGATTTCATGACCAACAGCCACGGCGACTTGCTCGACGCGATCAACGAGAACGGCGACTGGAATGAGGACCTGGCCGGCAAGCTGAAAGCCGCCCTGGACGATTTCAAGGCGACCGGCAGTTGGTAGTCGACAACCCGGAGCGCAACGCAGTCCATCAATCAACGGATCGAAAGCGAAGGCACTAGAGCATGAGTGGATCAAAGGAAATCGTTGGCAAGATCAAGAGCGTCCAGAATACGCGCAAGGTCACGCGCGCGCTCGAAATGGTCTCTGCCAGCAAGATCCGCAAGGCGCAGGACCTGATGCAGGCGTCGCGCCCGTACGCGCGCATGATGAAGCAGGTGATCGGTCACCTCGCCCACGCCAATCCCGAGTACCGCCATCCGTTCACGGTCGAGCGGGAGGAAGTCAAGCGGGTCGGCTACGTCATCGTTGCGACCGACCGCGGTCTGTGCGGCGGTCTGAACAACAACATGTTTCGTAAGCTGCTTGGAGAATTCAGGCAGTGGCAGGACCAGGGTGTCGAGATCACGACCGTCATCATCGGCAAGAAGGCGGCGCAGTTCTTTCGCCGCCTGAAGGTCAATATTTCGGCCGCGACGCAGGACCTCGGTGAGAAGCCGCGCCTCGAGGACCTCATCGGTTCGATCAAGGTCGTCCTGGACGACTATCGGGAAGAGAAGATCGATCGGCTCTACGTCTGCTACAACCAGTTCATCAACACGATGGTGCAGAAATCCGTCTTCGACCAGCTGCTGCCGCTGCCGGCAACCGAAGATGAACCGATGCTGGAGCTGTGGGATTACCTGTACGAGCCGGATGCCGAGAGTCTGCTCGACGATGTTCTGACCCGCTACGTGGAGTCGCTCGTCTACCAGGCCACGCTCGAGAACCTGGCCAGCGAGCACGCCGCCCGCATGGTCGCGATGAAGAGCGCGTCGGACAATGCCTCGAGCCTGATCGACGACCTCAAGCTGGTCTACAACAAGGCGCGCCAGGCGGCGATCACGCAGGAAATTTCCGAAATCGTCAGTGGCGCCTCGGCCGTCTGAGTCCGGGCACCCGCATGGAAGCGCCGCTGAAGCAAGGGACGCCAGCACAGGACCTTATACTGGACACCAACGAATCGAAACGTCTGGCCGCGAACTGAAGCATACGAATGCGGCCGAATCAAAACCTGAGGAATAGCGCAATGAGTTCCGGAAATATCGTTCAAATCATCGGTGCAGTCGTCGACGTGGAATTCCCGCGCGGTGAGGTACCCCTTGTCTACAACGCACTCACCGTCGACGATACCGACATCACGCTGGAAGTCCAGCAGCAGCTCGGCGACGGCGTGGTCCGAACGATTGCGCTGGGTTCGACCGACGGCCTCAAGCGCGACCGCAAGGTCAGCGATACCGGTGCTCCGATCCAGGTCCCGGTCGGTCAGAAGACCCTGGGTCGCGTCATGGACGTGCTTGGCAATCCGATCGACGATGCCGGCGAGATCGGGTCGGAGGAGGTGTGGTCGATTCACCGCCAGCCGCCGACGTTCGAAGATCAGGCAGCCAGTAACGAGCTCCTCGAGACCGGCATCAAGGTGATCGACCTGATCTGTCCGTTCGCCAAGGGCGGCAAGGTCGGCCTGTTCGGCGGTGCCGGAGTCGGCAAGACCGTGAACATGATGGAGCTGATTCGCAACATCGCGATCGAGCACTCGGGCTACTCGGTGTTCGCCGGCGTCGGCGAGCGCACTCGTGAAGGGAACGACTTCTACCACGAGATGAAGGAATCCAACGTCCTCGACAAGGTCGCGCTCGTCTACGGCCAGATGAACGAGCCGCCGGGCAACCGCCTGCGCGTTGGCTTGACCGGCCTGACGATGGCCGAGTATTTCCGCGACGAAGGTCGCGACGTCCTGATGTTCATCGACAACATCTACCGCTACACCCTGGCCGGAACCGAGGTTTCGGCGCTGTTGGGACGCATGCCCTCCGCCGTCGGTTATCAGCCGACCCTCGCGGCGGAAATGGGCGTGCTCCAGGAGCGCATTACCTCGACCAAGACCGGATCGATCACGTCGATCCAGGCCGTCTACGTTCCCGCCGACGACTTGACCGACCCGTCGCCGGCCACGACCTTCGCCCACCTCGATGCGACCGTCGTTCTGTCACGGAGCATCGCCGAGCTCGGCATCTATCCGGCCGTGGATCCGCTCGACTCGACCTCGCGTCAGCTCGATCCGCTGGTTGTGGGCCAGGAGCACTACGATGTCGCACGCAAGGTCCAGGGCACCCTGCAGCGCTACAAGGAGCTCAAGGACATCATCGCCATTCTCGGCATGGACGAGCTGAGCGAAGAAGACAAGCAGACCGTGGCGCGCGCTCGAAAAGTCGAGCGCTTCTTCTCGCAGCCATTCTTCGTCGCCGAGGTATTCACCGGCTCGCCGGGCGTCTACGTGCCGCTGAAGGAAACCATTCGTGGTTTCAAGGGCATCGTCGACGGAGACTACGATCACCTGCCGGAACAGGCCTTCTACATGGTCGGGACCATTGACGGGGCGGTCGAGAAGGGTGAGAAGATGCTCGAAAAGGCCGCTTGATCATGGCCTCCACCATCCACTGCGATATCGTCAGCGCGGAATCGGAAATTTTCTCCGGGGACGTCAGCATGGTGGTTGTCAGCGGTGAGGAGGGCGAACTCGGTATCGCGCCTCGCCACGCACCCCTGCTGACGCGCCTGAAGCCTGGTCAGGTCCGCGTCATGCTGCCCGATGGCGGTGAGGAGTTCTACTACATTTCCGGTGGCATGCTCGAGGTCCAGCCGCACGTGGTCAGCGTACTGTCCGACACCGCGCAGCGAGCCGGCGATCTCGACGAGGCCGCTGCCGTCAAGGCCAAGGAAGAAGCCGAGCGGGCGTTGGCGGATCGCAGCGCCGGCATGGAGGTTGCCCAGGCCCAGGCTCAGCTCGCCCAGGCCATGGCGCAGCTTGCCGCGCTCGAGCGGTTCCGCAGACAGCTCAAGAAGTAGGCGCGCCCGCCTGCCCTGAGGCCCTTTCCCAGCCCGGCATTCGCCGGGCTTTTCGTTACGGACCGACCGGCACTAAGCAACGTGAATGCGGTCGAAGGTGCTTATTAAGACAAATCTGTTATTCTCTGCCCAAAAGGAGGAACAACGATGCTGAGACGCTTCGGGGTAGTCTTGATCGTTCTGTTTGCAACCGCGGGGGTGGTTGCATGCGGAGGTAATGAGTTGCCGGACAACACCCGGCTCCTGGGCGCTTTCGCCGAAGGTCGGACCGGCATCTGGGTCAGCGGCCATGGCATCGTCGTGCGGCCGCTTGGCTCGACCGAGGACAACCAGCGCTTTCTCGTGCTAGTCGACGATTCTCTGTCTCTGGTCGTTCGCCACCGGGTCGGCGAAACCGGGCCGGTGCCCGCCGAACGCGACGACACGATCGCCTTCCAGGGGCGCTATGATTTTCATGGTGGCGGTGGAGAGCTCGTCCTCACGCACGCCGACCCGGCCCAACCGGGCGGGGGCGGCTGGATCGAGCTGGACGGCAAGCGTTACCAGTAGGAATCGATCAGCTGGTATCGGCTGATCAGCGGCCTCTGCGCCGAGAGAGAGGCCGCGAATGCGAACAGGCGATCAGCGATCGTCGGGTTCGTCGCCGGAGAAGAATCGCGCTTCCGCCCCCTCGATCGCACCGATCTCGGCGCTTTCGTGCACATGAAGATCAACGCCCTGTTCGAACACCAGCGGTCCTCCGACCCGAGCGTTGCGACCGATCACCACGCGCGGTGGCTCGGAAGGCTCGTTCCGGGTTTCTCTGACGCGCAGCTCGCCGTCGATCACGCTGCCCCCGAGCACGCTGATGTCGCCGTTCCCGCCGTGCAGTGAGCCGATCCGGGCGTTGGTGAGCGTGATCGCACCGTTGACCGCGGCGACTTCACCCATGATGCGGCTCCCGCTTTCGATTTCGATACGACCGTTGACGGTGCCCAGGTCGCCGGACACCGTGACGTTCGAGGCGACCTCGACGCGGCCGTTGACGGTCGAGAGATCGCCGCTGATCGATACATTCTCGGCCAGTCCAATCCGGCCGTTGACCGTTTCGACCGATTGGGCCTGAACGCCTTCGGCCAGGGAAATCGAGCCGTTGACGTTGTTGATCGCGCCGACGCGACTCGCGGCGCCGATCTGAATCGAGCCGTTGACGTTGCTGACCGAACCCTCGATCTCGCAATCCGAGCCGATCTGCACGCTCCCGTTGACGGTGCCCACGTTACCCTCGACGCGACTGCCGTCTTCGATCTGAACGCTCTGGTTGATCGCTCCGCAGCCCGCCACCAGCATGGCGACGAAGAACGCAGTGGTCACTCTCATGTTCGGCATGGTCCTATTCCCCGTGATGTCATGAACCTCGATTCTCGGTCGAAAAGGCCATGAATGCCAGTGCAGAAAGTCAGGGGTCGGACGGCTTGCCGGCGTCAGCGCAATTCCAGCGCGAGCGCGAGCCCGGTGAACAGGATCAGTCCGACCCAGTGGTTACTCAGAAAGGCCTGAAAGCAGGCCGCCGGATCGCGGCTTCGAATGCGCCAGAGCTGCCACTGGAAGTGCAGAAACACCAGAGCGATCGCGCTATACCAGGCCGGCTCCGGAAGATAGGCGATCCCGATGACCAGCAGGAGCGCGCACATGACACCCATCAGGCCCGCGATGATCGGGACATCGGCCCGGCCGAAGGCAATGGCGGTCGATTTGACCCCCGCTACCAGATCGTCGGCCCGATCGGCCATCGCGTATTGCGTGTCGTAGATGACCGTCCAGATGAACGAGGTCGTGAACAACCACCAGGCCAGTGCCGGGACCTGTCCGGTTTCGGCCGCAAAGGCCATGGGAATGGCCCAGCCGAAGGCCGCTCCGAGCACGAGCTGGGGGAAATGCGTGAAGCGTTTGAAGAACGGATAGCTGGCGGCCATCAACGCGCCACCGAAGGCCAGCAGAATCGTCAGGCGGTTGGTCAGCAGTACCAGTCCGAGCGCGACCAGAAGAAGCACCGCGAACAGCGTCAGCGCCTGCGCGGGGCGAACTTCGCCGGCAGCCAGAGGCCGCGAGCGGGTTCGCTCGACTTTCGGGTCGAGATCGCGATCCGCGTAATCATTGATCACACAGCCGGCCGCGCGCATGACCACGACCCCCAATGTGAACACGACCAGATTCTTCAGGCCGGGCACACCGCCGGCCGCGAACCAGAGCCCCCACCAGGTCGGCCAGAGCAACAGGGCAATGCCGATCGGCCGGTCGAACCGCATCAGGCGCAGCCAGGGACCGAGCGGACTGTCGAAGACCGCAGCGCGCAGCCTAAACTCCATCCGCGACCTCGCCTGCGGGCACTCGCCGCCGCCTCGGACACGGCTCTTGCCCCCGTCCCGGGCGGGATGGCGCGGCCGCCCTGAACCCTGAAAGCTGACCCCTGAAACCCGGCCTAATCATCCCAGCAGGGGATCTCGCGATGACGGGAGCCGGGCGATCCACGAACGATGAAGCGCCACGGCGTTCGCTCGCCGACAACGATGCGATAGTCCACCCAGAACTGCGGGATGATTTCGCGACGGACTTCGAGCTGGGCATTGAAGCCCAGCGCCCGGATCCGGGCCTGGCGCGCACGCGCGTTGTCGATGTCCTCATAGAGTCCGACCGACACGGTATTTTCCTGATCGCCGCTCGTGACCACGTAGAAGTCCTCGACCCCCTGCTCGGCAAGGCGTCGGGTCAGCCCGACGGCTTCAGCGCGGTTGCCGGCAGTCAGATACACCCACCAGCCGCGGTCGGAATCAGCGCGGGTCTGGCGGCTGCGAAGTGAGAGCGCGAACGGTCGCAGCCGGTCTTCGGCCCGCTCCTGGGCCAGCAGGCTGCTCAGGGGCCCGATGCTGTAGCAGGCTTCCTCGCCGGCACTCGGATCGCCGTCGGTCAGTTCGCTGACGAGCTCCAGGCGCGGCAGCTCGGGGTCGAGCGCGGGGATCGCGCCCTGCTCCTGCTCGGCCGGCGGAGCGCCGCGAAGAAAAAGCAGCAGCAACAGGACGTTGGCCACCAGCAGAGCGGCCGCCAGCCAGCGCCAGATCACCGTGCTCATCCGCGCTGTGCGGCCATCGCAACACCGCGCAGTACCAGCCATGGATCGAGCCGTGCGGCGGCACTCAGATGCCCGGCAACGGCCTTCGCGTCGCCTCCGGTCAACCAGACGGTCGGGTGTTGGCCGAGCTCGCGACTGGCGACGGCCACGGCTCGATCGATGGCGCCGATCAGCTGGAGCAAGGTGCCAGCCGCCACCGCCTCGGCCGAACCGCGGCGGGCTCGCGTCGGATCACCCGCGGGCCCGAGCTGTCGCGGCAGGCGAGGCGCGCGCTCCAGCAGGCCCGCGCGCAGGGCGGCCAGGCCGGCCATGATCCAGCCGCCGCGATGGCGACCGTTCCGGTCGACCAGATCGACCGTGACGGCGGTGCCGCAGTCGACTACGCAGCAGCCGTCCCGGCTTTCCTGCCATGCCCATTGCATGGCCATCCAGCGATCACATCCCAGGCTCGAGTAAGCCGGCTCGACGGGCAAGTCGATGGCTCCGGTTTCCATCCTTCTCAAGGATAACCCGTGTCGGGCAATCCGTTCCTCGAGTTGAATCAGGCTTTCGCTGCCAGCCGGTCCGCACAGCCAGGCCCGGGCGGTCTGGCTGTTCGCGAGGAAGTGATCGAAAGCGGACAGATCGTCCAGAGGACAGGCGCCGACGCTTGCGCCCAGCACCTCACCGTCTTTCGCCTCGGCCCACTTGACGCGCGTGTGACCGAGGTCGATCACGCAGTCAGGCGCTTCGGACACTGACCTCGCCTCCGCTGATGCGGGTCAGCTTGCCGTCTTCGATCAATCTGAGGCGACCCTGCTCGTCGATACCGTCGGCCAGGCCGCTGCGTCGTCCGCCGTCGGCCGCCTGCACGACGATCGTTCGGTCGACCAGCGCATCGAGCATCGCCCACTGCTTTGCGAATGCCCCGAATCCGTCGCGTTCCAGCGCCTCGGCCGCGTTGATCAATTCGCCGATCAGCTGCCCTGCCAGAGCACTGCGGTCGAACCCGTGGCCGAGGCGGGCCAGATCGGTCCACGGTTGATCGATCACCGGAGCGTCGCCCAGGCAGAGGTTGATGCCCAGGCCGATCACGGCCTCGCAGGGGCCCTCGGCGCTGCCGCCGAGCTCGATCAGGCAGCCGCCGAGCTTGCGATCGTCGACGACGATGTCGTTGGGCCACTTGAGCTTCGCGGGAACGCCCGCGCGCCTGAGGGCCGTGGCTGCGGCGCTGCCCGCGACCAGGCTCAGGGCGGCCAGTCCGGTCAGTCCGGACTCGAAGCGATAGCCCAGTGACAGGTACAGCCCGCCGCCGGGCGGCGAAACCCATCCGCGGCCGCGCCGGCCTTGTCCGCGCGTCTGGCCTTCAGCCAGCAGAACGCCTGGTCGACTGAAGGGCCCGCGCCGGGCCAGGCTGGCGTTGGTCGATTCAACGAGAAAGGCGAGTTCGATATCGAAGTCCTGCCGGCTGGACGAACTTCGAATGCGGTCAGCATCGAGCCAGTCGATCGGCCGCGCCAGACGGTAGCCGCCGCCGCTGCGGGCCGGCAGATCGAGCCCGAGTTCGCGCAGGGCACCGACGCGTTTCCAGACCGCCGTACGCGAGACCCCCAGGCGTTCGGCCAGCGCCGTCCCGCTGATTGGCTGGCCGTCGCTCAGGATTCTCAGCAGCCGTTCCAGCCCATCGTTCATCGACGTTTTAGCAGGCGGGCTTTCTCGAACCGGTTTTCGGTACCGCTGCGCAAGCGCGCCAGATTGCTACGATGAGTGAAAGTGAGAAGGCTCGCGGTCGCGATCGCGAATGCGCCAAGCGCCAGGGGAACCGGCCCCGGCGCGAGCATCCACATTGCCGGAACCAGGCTGAGCGCGGCCAGTATCGTGGCCAGACCGACGTAGCCGGTGCCGACGATGGTCAGGATCCAGACCAGAAGCAGCGGGATGATGCACCAGGGTGCCAGAACCGCAATGGCACCGACCGCGGTACCGGCACCCTTGCCGCCGCGAAAACCGAAATAAAGTGGCCAGACGTGGCCGATCACGGCGGCGAAGCCGGCGCTCGTGCCGAGCGTCAGTCGGACCGACCCCTCGCCCGGCAGCCATGCCGCGACGGCGGGCAGCAGGCCGGCGGCCACGGCGCCCTTGCCGAGGTCGATCACGATCACGCCGAGCGCGAAGGACCAGCCGACGCTCCTGAGCGCGTTGGTGCCGCCCGCGTTGCCGGAGCCCATGGAGCGAATATCGATGCCGCGCAGACGACCGAGCAGCAGGCTGCCCGACAGCGAGCCGAGCAGATAGCCGCCGCAGGCCACGACGAGAACGTCAAGCACGCCGGTCCTCCGGCGCCTGCCAGGGCTGCAGGCCGACAACCAGAGCGCCGGGCCCGGCATGGACGCCGACTGCCGGGCTGGCGTCTTCGAGCCAGCAGGCATCGATGCGCGTATGGCCGCTGAGCAAGACATCGCGCAGTGCCTGGGCATCTCCGAGCGCGTTCGAGTGGCTGATCAGCACCCGATAGACGGATGCCGGATCCATCCGTCGAATCAGATGCCGCGCGAACCGGGCGACCGCGTTGCGTCGGCCCGGAATGATGCCCTTGGCGCCGAGCCGGCCTTCGGCGTTGTTGGCCAGAACCAGATTCAGCCGGAGTCGCCGCGACACGGTTTCCATCCACGGCTTGACCCGGCCGCCGCGCACGCCCCAGGACAGATCGCGCACCAGCGAGTAGGTATTGAACAAATGCCGGTTCTCCTTCAGATAGCTGACGATCGCGACGCGCTCCCATCCGCGTGCAGCGGCCTCGGCGGCCCACAGGACCATCAGGGCCTGGCCACAGGCGGCGTTGAGCGAGTCGAATACTTCGATGCGTTCGGCATCGACGCGCCGCGCGGCCGCTTCCGCAGCCTGGAGTGTGCCGCTGAGATTGCCTGAAATCTGAATGGCCAGCACCTCGAGGCCGTGCGAGGTCAGCAGTTCGAATTGACGCCGGAAGTCGGCGGGCGGTGGCTGCGAAGTCAGCGGCTTCGACGAACTCGCGGCCAGGCGGCGATAGAACTCGCTCGGCGTGATCGTGACCTTGTCGAGAAACTCCTCTTCGTCGAAATTGAGCCTGATCGGAACGACATGGATACCCAGGCGATCGATTTCCTCGGCCGGCAGGTCGGCGGCTGAATCGGTGACGATCGCGACCGAGCCGGTCTGGTTCATCAGACCATGCTGGCGGGTCATATCGTCGGCTTTCTGCTGGCAGACTTCGCCGAAATCGCTGCAGATGCGAAAGACCTCGCCGGGTGCGTCGGTGTGAATATGAACCCGGGCGCGGCGACCGCCACCGGCGACGACCAGCGAACTGGCATCCAGACTCTCCAGTCGCCCGCGCAGACCGACGATGTCCAGCTCTTGCCCTTCGAGCAGACACTCGGTGCAGAAACGGTGCTCCGTCACGCCTTCGGAGTGACCGGCCGCGACCGGTCGCTCGGGGGCCGCGTCGCCGGTCGCTGCGACCCTGGGCACGCGGCCGGTCTTGATGTAGGACCAGATACCCTCGAGCAGATCGACGAAACCCTGGCCGCCGGCGTCGACCACGCCGTTGTCCTTGAGCACCTTGAGCTGATCCGGCGTATGGGCGAGGGATCTCTGGGCGCGCTGCAGGCCTTTCCTGAACAGCTCGCGGATATCCTCGATCCCCTGTTCAGCCCGCGTGGTCAATTCGTCGGCGAAGTCCTCGAGGACGGTCGGAAGGGTCCCCGGTACCGGCTCGGACATTGCGCCCCAGGCCGATCGGGCTGCCGCGTTGGAGACGCGCGCCAGGCGTTTTCCGTCCAGCACCTGGTAATCCCGGCTGCTTTCCGAAAAACCCTGGAAATACTGGGCCATGATCGCTCCGGAGTTGCCGCGCGCGCCGTCGATCGCGGCGTCCGCGACTCTCTGCAGGAGATCCGGCAGCTTGACCCGGCCCGAGCTTTCGATCGCCTCGCGCACGCTCTGCAGCGTGAAGGCGAGGTTGGTGCCGGTGTCGCTGTCGGGTACCGGAAAGACGTTGATACTGTTGATGTAGCCCCGCCGGCTCAGCACGTTGGCGATACCGGCCAGCAGGGCTTTGCCCAGTCGTTGCCCGTCGACGTGCGTAACCACGCCGGACGGCTTAGTCATCCACCAACTCGCGAACCTGGGACGCGGTGAACGGCCAGGCCAGCTTTTCTCCGGTGGCGTCGTTGAACAGAACCGGGACCTGATCGCCGTAGCGACTGAGAAGATCGAGATCGGCATCGATATCGACCTTCTCGTACCGGTCGCTGAAACCCCCCTCCCTGAGCAGGGCCTCGGCCTGGACGCAGAGGCCACACTCGGCGCGTGAGTAAAGAATCAAGGACATGATGTCGGAGCTTGGTTGAACGGGCGATCAGTATTCCATTGTCGCGGCGACGCGTCCAGTAGGTCGAAGGATCGGAATAGGATTAAACTGTCAAGCATGGCTGTCAGCATATTCGACTTGATGAAAATCGGCATCGGTCCGTCGAGTTCCCACACCGTGGGACCGATGCGCGCCGCGCGCTTCTTCATCGATCGGCTGCAGGCGGAGGGCGGCCTCGACAGGGTCGCAAGGATTCAGGTCGAACTGTTCGGTTCGCTCGGCCATACCGGCCGCGGACACGGCACCGATCGGGCCGTGCTGCTGGGTCTGGAGGGCGAACTGCCCGATGAAGTCGACCCGGACCACATCGAGCCGCGCTTCGAGCAGATCCTCACGACCGGCGAACTGCGGCTGGGCGGGGCGCGAAGGATTCCGTTCAAGCTGCGCAGGGACCTGATCTTCCACAAGCGCCAGACCCTTCGCCACCATCCCAACGGCATGCGCTTCAAGGCCTTCGATGAAGCCGGGGCCGAGCTCGAGTCGCGCGACTACTATTCGGTCGGCGGCGGTTTCGTGGTCAACAACGACGATGCCGCGCGCGACCGGATCATGCCGGATCGCACCGTCCTGAAATACCCGTTCGGGTCCGGAGACGAGCTGCTGGCGATCTGCCGCGACACCGGGCTGCGCATCGCCGACGTCATGCTGGCCAACGAACAGGCCTGGCGCAGCGAAGCCGAAGTCCGATCCGGTCTGCTGACGATCTGGCAGGCGATGAAGGACTGCGTACAGCGCGGTATCGAACAGGCCGGCTACCTGCCCGGCGGGCTCAAGGTCGCGCGCCGCGCGCCGGCGCTGTACCGCAAGCTCAAGCATCGCGCCCAGCGCGACGATCTCGATTCGCTCGACTGGCTCAATCTCTACGCGCTGGCGGTCAACGAGGAAAACGCCGCCGGTGGCCGGGTCGTGACCGCGCCGACCAACGGCGCGGCCGGGATCATCCCTTCCGTTCTGCACTACTATCGCCGATTCGTCAGCGGGGCCGACGAGGATGGCGTGATCGAGTTCCTGCTGACGGCCGGAGCCATCGGCTTGCTCTACAAGGAAAACGCTTCGATATCGGGTGCCGAAGTCGGCTGCCAGGGCGAGGTCGGCGTGGCCTGCTCGATGGCCGCCGGCGGTCTGACCGCCGCGCTTGGAGGCAGCACCGACCAGGTCGAGAACGCCGCCGAGATCGGCATGGAGCACAACCTCGGTCTGACCTGCGATCCGGTCGGCGGCCTGGTTCAGATTCCCTGCATCGAACGCAACGCGATGGGTGCCGTCAAGGCCGTCAACGCGACCCGCATGGCGATGGCCGGCGACGGCAAGCATCGGGTGTCTCTCGACAAGGTCATCCGCACGATGCGCGACACCGGTCGCGACATGAAGACCAAGTACAAGGAGACTTCGCGCGGGGGGCTGGCGGTCAACGTGGTCGAGTGCTGAGTGCTGCTGTGGGAGCGACCCTCCGGTCGCGAAACTGGCCCGGAACCCGGAACCCGGAACCCGGAACCCGGAACCCGGAACCCGGAACCCGGAACCCGGAACCCGGAACCCGGAACCCGGAACCCGGAACCCGGAACCCGGAACCCGGAAACCGGAAACCGGAAACCGGAAACCGGAAACCGGAAACCGGAAACCGGAAACCGGAAACCGGAAACCGGAAACCGGAAACCCGATTTCGATTGCGATTTCGATTGGTCGAGATTTGAGGTGATGCACTTCTTCGTTCTGATTCCGCTGTTGATGGGCCTGCTGGTTTCTTCGGCTTCGGCCCCGGCGCAGACGATCTATTCCTGGACCGACGAGGACGGGATCACGCACTTCACCGATCGCAGGCCGGAAACCGATCGCGAGGTGCACATCCAGCGGGCAGTGGCGCGGCCCGAGGCGATGCTGGATATTCGCCAGGCCGGTTCGGAGCGAGAGCCGCTCTGGCTGTTCGAGAACCGGACGCATGGGCCGCTGTCTATCCGGGTCGACTTCGCCGAGCATTCCAATGTGGTGAGCTATCCGGAACTGCCGCACGTCTTTCTGCTTCCCGCCCGGGCCGAGCGTGAACTCGTCGCCGTCGGGGCGCTGGACGCCCGGCAGTCCTGGCGTTATCGGCTGCAGACCGAAACCGTGCCCGGCGACCCGGCGGCGATGCATCAGCCGGAGCGGCCCTATCGCGCGCCGCTGGCACCCGGGGATTCATTCACCATCGGGCAGGCCTTCGGCGGCGAATTCAGCCATACCGAGCCGGCGGCCTACTACGCCGTCGACATCGCGATGCCGGTCGGCACGCCGGTGCACGCGGCGCGCGAAGGCGTGGTCATGGACGTCGCGCGCTGGTTCCACGGCGCGGGCCTGGATCGGGAACGCCACGGACCGCGGGCCAATTTCGTCCGCATCCTGCATTCAGACGGAACCATGGCGGTCTATGCCCATCTCGATTACGAGGGCGTCAGGGTCCGGCCGGGCCAGCGCGTGCGCCGCGGCCAGCTGATCGGCAAATCGGGCAACACCGGCTATTCGACCGGCCCGCATCTGCACTTCGTGATCCAGAAAAACCGCAACATGGAACTGGTTTCCGTGCCGTTCGAATTCGAAGACGAGGACGGGGTGTCGGTGACGCCGCGCAAAGGTCTCGCGTTGAGCGTGACCGGACAAGGGGCGCCGGTTCCCTGATCGGCAGGGCCGCGCTACAATGGCCGGCTTTTCCAGCTCGGTTCATTCATGCCCAGACTTGCCGACGAAATCGCCCGCCGCCGGACTTTTGCGATCATTTCGCATCCGGACGCGGGCAAGACCACCTTGACCGAGAAATTCCTGCTGTTCGGCGGCGCCATCCAGCTCGCCGGGTCGGTCAAGTCGCGCAAGGCCTCGCGCCACGCGACCTCAGACTGGATGGAGATGGAGAAGGAGCGCGGCATCTCGATCACCTCCTCGGTGATGCAGTTTCCGTACAGGGAGCGCATCGTCAACCTGCTTGATACACCGGGCCACGCCGATTTTTCCGAGGATACCTATCGCGTGCTGACTGCCGTGGACTCGGCGCTGATGGTCATCGACTGCGCCAAGGGTGTCGAGGAGCGCACGATCAAGCTGATGGAAGTCTGCCGGCTGCGCGACACCCCGATCTTCACCTTCATCAACAAGCTCGACCGCGAGGGGCGCGAACCGATCGAACTGGTCGATGAGGTCGAGGAGGTGCTCGGGATCGAGTGCGCGCCGGTGACCTGGCCGGTCGGCATGGGTCGGCGCCTGAAGGGCATCTACCATCTGCTGCGCGACGAAATTCACCTCTACGAATCCGGCAGGAACTACATGCGTCAGGAGCCGCGCATCATTCCGGGGCTCGACAGCTCAGAAGCCGACGAGATGCTCGGGCCGATGGCGGGCGAGCTCAGAGACGAGATCGAGCTGGTCAAGGGCGCCAGCCACGACTTCGATCTCGAGCGTTATCTCAAGGGCGAGCAGACGCCGGTATTCTTCGGTTCGGCGCTGAACAATTTCGGCGTGATCCCTTTGCTCGATGAATTCGTTACGCATGCACCGATGCCCCAGCCGCGCGCCACCCTCGGTCGGACGGTCGACCCGAACGAAGACGCGCTGACCGGCTTCGTGTTCAAGGTCCAGGCCAACATGGACCCGGCCCACCGTGACCGTATGGCTTTCATGCGCGTGTGCTCCGGCGTATTCGAAAAGGGCATGAAGCTGCACCACGTGCGCCTCGGCAAGGAGCAGCGTAGCCACGGCGCGCTGACCTTCATGGCCGACGAGCGGGCGACGGCGGAGTACGCCTGGCCCGGCGATATCGTCGGCCTGCACAACCACGGCACGATCGGCATCGGCGACACCTTCACCGAAGGTGAGGCGCTGCAGTTCGCCGGCATCCCGAGCTTCGCGCCCGAGCTGTTCCGGCGCGTACAATTGCGCGACCCGCTCAAGCTCAAGGCCCTGACCAAGGGCCTGACCCAGCTTTCGGAGGAGGGCGCGACCCAGTTCTTCCGACCGCTGGTCGGGAATGATCTGGTCCTCGGCGCGGTCGGGGTGCTGCAGTTCGACGTGGTCGCCTATCGCCTGCAGGCCGAGTACAAGGTCGAGGCGCGCTTCGAGGCGGTCAACGTCGCGACCTGCCGCTGGGTCAGCTGCGACGACGAACGCGCGCTGGAGAAATTCCGCAACAAGAACGAGCAGTACCTGGCCGAGGATGGCGGCGGCCAGCTCGTCTATCTCGCACCGACCCGGGTCAACCTGCAGCTCGCCGAGGAACGCCACCCCGAAATCACCTTCCGCGCGACCCGCGAAGTCAGCGTCTACGTTTCGGACTGAATACCAGCTACGTTCGCGCCGGTCGGGCTATGGCCGTCCGTTTCAGCCACAGGCGCGCCAGAACCAGCCAAAGAACGGCCTGACCGAGCAGGATCGCGACCAGTTCCAGCGGGAAATAGAGGGTGTCCTCGCGCTGAACGGTTTCGAGCAGTTCGATCGCCGGCGCCATGGCGCTCAGGTCACCGAGCCAGCTCAGGGCGGTTCCGGGGTCGGCGGCCACCACCAGGCGGTCGGCCAGGACCAGCTGGCCGAGCAGCAGCGCGACGACCACGCTCAGAGCCGGTATTGTCCGGCCCGCACACGCCAGTGCGACCAGCAGCCCCAGGCTGGCCGCGCTGGTCACGGCCGCGGCACCCGCGCCGAGCAGCGCCGGCACCGGAACCGTGCCGGGAAGGATTCGGGTCCAGGCGATGACGATCAGCAGCTGAGCGATCGCCACGATCAGGGCCAGCAAGGCGGCCGAGGCCAGGCTGTCGGACAGCAGCAGGTGGCGGCGAACCGGCGTCACGATGGCGCGATGACAGCGGCAGGACTCGCTGGCGGCGAACAGCGCCGCGCTGCAGACTGCCGCGCCGACAGCGGCAATTTCGGCGAGGCCGGCCGAGCCGGACGGCAGAATCAGCCACAGCGCCGGTGTCAGCAGGAGGGGCAGCAACAGCGCTTCGGCAGCGGCGGCCGGAAAAAGGCGCAGTGCCGCCAGACGACGTCTGAACAACGTCGCCGTCGCGCTGCGACTCGCCGCGCGCGGTGCCGGGCTGGTCAGGGTCGAGCCAGGTTCGACCGGGTGGGCCGGTTCCGCATCCAGACGCTCCTGCGGCCCAAGCCCCGGGGGTTCGCGCTCGGTCAGCACCAGGATGCTCAGCTGATCGCCCGCCAGCGCCCGCAGGCGCTCGATCAGGAAGCGGCATTCCTCCTCGGCCAGGTCGTGACCGAGGCTGTCGATCACCAGCAGGCCGGGCCGGCGCAGGAGTTCCACCGCGATTTCGACGAGACGCCGCTGGAGCGGGCTCAGTTGATCGTGTCGCTGCTCCTTGAGATGGCTGATCTCGAGCAGGTCCAGGGTCGAGTCCACGAGTTCGTTGCGGCGATCGGCCTCGAGATCGCCGGCCAGCGACAGGACGGCGTGGTCGTTGAGAACCTGACCGACCCGGCGCCGCTGCGGGTCGGGTGCCGGGCTGCCGACGTGCCCGATGCGCTCCCGGCGGCGGGCCGGATCGTGATCCAGCTCGGGTTCGCTGAAGCGTGCCTGGAACGGTCCGGACGAGCGCAGGCCGGCAAGCTCTTCGCTCGACGGCCCGGGAGCCGCCAGGCCGACCAGGCCTGACAGTCCGCCCGTCCGGATCTGCCAGGTTCGCGCCGGGTGCTCTCGATCGGCATGGCGCTCGGTCAGGATGAGCCCGATCGCTGGCTGGGCCGTTGAAATCGTCAGCCATTCGCCGTCGCCGCCGTCTCCCTCGAGCACGATCTGGCTGCCGCCGACCAGAACCCGGCTGCCGGGTTTCAGGGCGGCCCGATCGAGCGGATGTCCGTCGACCCAGGTCCCGTTGCGGCTGTCCAGATCGTCGATCACCAGTCGCTTGGCAAATCGACTCAGGCGGGCATGTTCGCGGCTGACCAGCGGGTCGGCCGGCAGGCTGACATCGACGTCGGCGCGGCGTCCGATGATCCAGGGTCCGGGGCCATCGAGACGGATCGAGCGAGAGCGGCTGGGCCCGGTCTGCAGGCGAAACTCGTAGTCTCCGGCCTGCCGCCGCCCGAGCCCGATCACGTCGCCATCGAAAAGCGCTTGCTTACGGTCGATTTCGCGTCCGTTGACGAAGACACCGTTGAGCGAGTCGAGGTCCCTGATCATCCACTGGCCATCCTCGCCGTGCCCTACCCAGCAGTGACAGCGCGACACGCCGACGCCGTGAAGGAGGACATCGACCCGGCTGCGATCGCGCCCGATGCGACAGCCGCGCGGATCGAGCGGCTGCTCGCTGCGAAGCGGTCCCGGGTGCAGCGCACGCAGGAACGCCCTCGAGCTCGAAGCCCGGGTCATTCAATCGCTCCTTTTCGGTGATCAGCGCTCATTGCTCAAGGCTTCTATACGATGAACGACCACGAATTGTGGCGGCTTCGGCTTGCTATATTCGTTCTAACAGGAAGATGGACAAACAAGGGAAGCGCGGAGCGTCGATCGACGCGTCGTCATCGGATGGAGTCTGCCATGCCCAAGGTACTGGGTCGTTATCACATCATCGGCGAGCTGGGCCGCGGCGGAATGGGCGTGGTCTACAAGGCCGTCGATCCCAAGCTGGAACGCTTCATCGCGATCAAGTGCCTGAGTGAAGAACTCAGCCAGGACGAATTGACCGTCACCCGGTTTCTGCGCGAGGCGCGCAATGTCGCGGCCCTCAATCATCCGCATATCGCGCAGATCTTTCTTGCCGACGAAGACGAAGGCCGGCCGTATTTCGTGATGGAATACGTCGACGGCGAGTCACTGGCCGAGCGTCTTGCGCGAGAAAGACGCTTGATGCCGGAGCAGGCGCTGAGGATCGTGACCGAATGCGCCGAGGCGCTCAAGGCCGCCCACGAGGAACACATCGTCCACCGCGACGTCAAGCCGGGCAACATCATGCTGGACCGTCGCGGGCGGACCGTGCTGACGGATTTCGGTATCGCCAGCATCATGCATCCGGACCGGGACTCGCACGCCGACGCTCCGGTCATGGGCACGCCCGGCTACCTGCCGCCCGAAGTGATCAAGGGCGGGAGGGCCGACCATCGCGGCGATATCTTCGCGCTCGGAGCGGTGCTCTACGAAATGCTGGCCGGGCGCCGGCTGGTGCCGGGGTCCGGTCTCGAGGACACCGCCCGGACCCTGCTCGCCGAAGACTTCCCCGAACTCGGCGACCTCGATGAACAGATCGACGAGGTCACCTGCGGCGTGCTCGGCCGGATGATCGCGCCGAACCCCGAACGACGTTTCCAGAACTACGCCGAGCTGCTGGCCGCGTTGAGCGCCGATCCGGCTGGGGCCGGAAGCGGAAGGACCGGCTCGGCACCCGGCCCATCGCCGCGTTCCGCGGTCTCTGCCGGCGCTGACGACGCTCCGACGACCCGTGCGGCCGCGTCGACGAATCCAACCGCAGCAGTGACCGTCGACGTCGATTCCGACGCCGCCGAGCCGCCGCGAACGCAAACCTCGCCGCCGCCGGCCGGGCGTCGCCGCTCGGCGAAAGTCTCGATGGCCGCGGCGATGGTCCTCGTGCTGGCTCTGGTGGCGATCGCGATCGTTCGGCTCGTCCCCGAGCGCTGGGATCAGGTCACCGCGCTGTTCCAGGCCCCGCCAGCCGACGCTACCGGTGCGCCGGTAACGCCCCCGGACGCGCAGGATTCGAGCCCGGGCTCGGCTGAAGTCTCTTCGCAAGTCGATGCGCCTGCGGAGACGCCACGGGTCTCCGGCGCGGCTGAGCGAGATTCCGGAATGGAACCGGCCGAAGAGCTCCTGGCTGGCACCGAGCGCGTGCTGGAATCCCGGAACCCCGAAATCGAGCCCCCGACGACGGCTTTTCAGCGCTTGCCCGACGAAGGCCGAGCCGAGCCGGCCAGCGCTGGTGACACAGCCTTTGATCAAGACGTGACCGGGTCGGGCGCGGAGCGGGTCGTATCGCGGCCAGCCGAGCCAGCTGATTCGGCCCCGTCCAAGGCCGTGGCATCGGCCAGCCCGGCGGTTGCAGGCGAGGCGCTGCCGCTCGGGTCAGGAACGAGCGCTGCGACCGGGCTGACCGGTGCCCTCGTCATCGGGCAGGGCGATCCGGTCCTGGTCGACCCGATGGTGCGGTCCGTCGAGGCCGCGCTGCGCGCCGAGGGTCACGAGATCGTCGATCGGGGCTTCATCAGCTCCCTCGCGTCGCTGACGGCGGTAGAAACCATCGATCTGCGTCGCCTGGCCCGGGTCGCGACCGCAGCCGGCGCGCGCTATGCGGTAATCCTGCGGGCGATGCCCGCGGGGCAGCGCCAGCTGAGCTATTTCGGCCGCTCCGATACCCTGTTCGTGGTGCAGATGGAGACGCTCACCTACGACCTCGTTGAACAGCAGCAGCTGGGCGCGACCGAACTCGAGCAGGTCGACTACACCGTGCTGAATGCCACCGAACAGGCGCGCCTGGCGATCGCGCCGCGTCTGGCGGCGATCGCCCGGCAGCTGGGCGATTCCTGACGCATTCCGGCCCCGTCGGGAAAAAGAAAGCCGCCTGAGGGCCAGGCGGCTTGCTTCATGATCATGATGCCTTTCGTGCTCTAGAATCTCAGTTGGCTGCGAGTGCGTTCGCGCCGGGTATCTTCCCGCTCCTCGTACTTGGTGAGACAGCGATCGCTCTGGATCACCATCGCGCATTCCAGGTAGTCGGTGATCTCCATCAGGGCCGCGCGAATGGCTTCGCCGGCCGGCGTATCCTCGTAATTGGAGAGTCGGCCACCGAAGCCGCCGCGGTAGGCGCTCAGGTTGATGCCGCCGCCGCCGGCCCGTCCTTCGATCGTTCGCGCATGGGCGATTTCCCCGGTGTTGGCGTCGACCACTCGCAGGTCCACGGCAAGGTAGGCTTCGGTCTTGCGGCCGCCGATTCCGATGCCGCGGAAGCTGATGCCGCCGCCGGTCGAGCTGGTCTGCTCGTCGTAGGCGGTCACCGTGCCGAGGACGATGTAACCCGCGCCTGTCAGCTGACCCATGCGCGCGGCGGTGTCGGGGCGGACGCGGCCCGAGGCGCCGAGATCCTGTTCGTTGAGCACCGACTGCAGGTTGGAACGCTCGACCACGCGAAACGCGCCGATCGACGCGAGCTCATTGGCCAGCATCCCGGACAGGTCCCAGCCGACGCCGCTGCCCCACCAGCCGGCACCCGACTCGTTCTTGAATTCGGCGACGCCCAGCACCGGCTTTTCGGCCAGGGCCTGGCTGGCGGCGATCAGAAGCGCGCCTGCCGCGACAATTCGATATCCGGTCATCATCAGTTTTTTCATCGTCGTCTCCTGTTGCTTCTCGCTAGATTCGAAAGTGTAGTGACTCGCGGCCGCAAATTCATCCCGACCCGAATCAGGGGTCTTGACCAAAGAGAACGGTAAATCCGAGGCAATCGTGTCAGATTAGCGCGGCTGAATGCGATCTGGAGGGTTGCCGGGTTGATGTTTGCTCCCGCTCACCCTTTTTGACTTGATCAGCCCGGCAAAAAGCGGGTACTCTGAGCGGTTCATCGATGTAGTTGATCCCGATCCTGAAATGACCTCCAAACTCCCCGCCCTGAATGACTGGGTGGACCAGGTGGCTGCGCAAACGCGCGCCGCTCGCGTCCACTGGTGCGACGGCTCGGACGCCGAGAACCGTCGCCTGACCGAACAGATGCTCGAATCCGGCGAATTCATCGCCCTGAATCCGGAAACCCATCCGGATTGCTATCTTCACCGCTCGGACCCGAAAGATGTCGCTCGCGTCGAACATCTGACTTATGTCTGCTCCCGCAGCCAGGAGGACGCCGGCCCCAACAATCACTGGATGGATCCGGCCGAAGCCCACGCGCTGATGAACGGCCTGTTCGCCGGCTGCATGGAAGGGCGCACGCTCTACGTCGTGCCCTACTGCATGGGGCCGATCGATTCGCCGCTGGCGCGCTGCGGTGTGGAGATCACCGACAGCCCCTACGTCGTCGTCAATATGCGTCTGATGACCCGCATGGGCGCCGCCGCGCTCGAGCGCATCGAGCGCGAGGGTCGATTCGTCAAGGGCCTGCATTCGACCGGCGAGCTCGATCCGGACCGGCGCTACATCATGCATTTCCCGGAGGAGCTCAGCATCATGAGCTTCGGCTCGGGCTACGGCGGCAACGCGCTTCTCGGCAAGAAATGTCACGCGCTGCGCATCGCCAGCTACCAGGCTCGCACCGAGGGCTGGCTGGCCGAACACATGTTGATCGTCGGGATCGAAAACCCGGACGGAGAAGTCCGCTACATCGCCGCTGCGTTCCCGTCGGCCTGCGGCAAGACCAATCTGGCCATGCTGATTCCGCCCGAGGCCTACCGCGAGAAGGGCTGGAAGGTCTGGACGGTGGGTGACGACATCTGCTGGCTGCATCCCGGAGACGATGGTCGCCTGTACGCGATCAACCCGGAAGCCGGCTTTTTCGGCGTCGCCCCGGGGACCGGCACGAAGACCAATCCGAACGCGCTGGCGATGCTCGACCGCGAAGCCATCTTCACGAACGTGGCCGTGACCGACGATAACCAGCCCTGGTGGGAAGGCCTCGACGATCGCCGTCCGGCCAGGGACTGGCGCGGGCGCGACTACGACCCGAAGAACGGACCGGCGGCGCACCCCAACTCCCGCTTCACGGTCTCGATCAAGCGCTGTCCGAGCTATTCCGAGCAGGTCGAGAACCCGGCCGGGGTCCCGATCGACGCGATCGTCTTCGGCGGGCGGCGGGCGACTCTGGCTCCCCTGGTGATGGAGTCCCTCGACTGGTCCCACGGCGTGCTCGTCGGCGGCGCGATGGCGTCCGAGACCACGGCGGCGCAGTCCGGCCAGGTCGGCGTCGTCCGGCGCGACCCGATGGCGATGAAACCGTTCTGCGGCTATCACTTCGCCGACTACTGGGCGCACTGGTTCGCGGTCGGCGAGCGCCTGACGCATCCGCCGAAGATCTTCCAGGTCAACTGGTTCCGTCGCGATGCCGACGGCGGTTTCATCTGGCCCGGTTTCGGCGACAACCTGCGCGTGCTCGAATGGATCCTCGCGCGCTGTGATGACGCGGTGCCGGCGCGGGACCTGGCGGTGGGCCGTTTCCCGGAAAACGACGCTATCAATCTCGACGGACTGAAAGACCGGCCCGACATGGAAACCCTGCTGGCCATGGATGAAGCGGGCTGGCGCGAGGAGCTGCGCGCGATCGAGACCTTTCTTGCCGGCTTCGGCCCTCGGGTCCCGGAGGCGATGAAAATCGAGCTGGAGAGAGTGCGCAAACGGCTGGCGTGAGTGCATCCTTGCCGCCGGGAAGCCGTCGCCCTACCCGGAAGACTCAGAAAATACTCAAATAAATCAGAGATTTGAGTCTGCAATGTCCGAATTCTGCTTTTTTACAGAAGCTTAACAAAGGCCTTTTCATCGCCGAGAGATGGTGCTAGTATCCGCCTAGAGTCGGAGGGGCTGTCCGGATGGTGTGCCGTCGAAGCAGCGCCAGGTCTAGGTTTCTCCGCTCCGACACTTGCTGTCGATACTAGTATCGAATGCTTTTAATCAAGCTAAATCAAAAGACATAATGGAGAGTCTGATGAAGCACAACCGTAACCCACTTGCCACGGCAATCCACTACGCGCTTGGCGCGGGCATGGTTGCCGGCCTGGCGATGACCGCTGCCCCGGTCGCCGCCCAGGACGACGAAGAGGCTGCCGATCTGGACCGCGTCCAGGTTACCGGTTCGCGCATCACGCGCACCGACGTTGAAGGCGCTCTTCCGATCCAGGTCATTGACCGTCAGCAGATCGAGCTGTCGGGTCAGACCTCCGTCGCCGATCTGCTGCGCCAGCAGCCGATCAACAGCGCCGGTTCCTTCCGCCCGCAGTCCGGTAGCACCGGCCAGTCCTTCGCCGGCCTTTCGCTGCGCGCTCTCGGCTCGGGTCGTACCCTGATCCTGATCGACGGCCGCCGGGCTCCGAACGCGCCCAACGTCGGCGTCTCGCAGGACTTGAACTCGATCCCGCTGGCCGCGGTCGAGCGGATTGAAATCCTCTCCGACGGTGCCTCGGCCATCTACGGTGCCGACGCGATCGGCGGTGTGGTCAACATCATCACCCGCTCCGACTTCGAAGGTGTCGAGATGACCCTCGGTATTTCCGATCCCAAGCGAGAGGGTGGTGAAACCCGCGAAGGTTCCGTCGTCATGGGCATGGCCGGTGACCGCGGCAATATAATGTTCGGCGTCGGCAACAACAAGCGCGACATCATCTTCCAGCGCGATCGCGAGTGGTCGCGGGGCGGTAATTCGATCTTCTCGAACAACTTCCTGAACTCGAACTTCACATTCTTGAACAACCCGCAATTCGGAGCCGCCAACGTTCCGGGCTGTCAGGGCCCCGGTTTCGTCGTAAGCGGTTCAACTTGCAACTACGACTTCACGCTGCAGGCAGCGGACGAAGCCCAAATCGAGAACCAGTCGCTGTTCGCTCGCGGTCGCTACGACGTCAACCGCGACTGGAGCATCTACATGAACGCCAACGTCAGCCGCGTGCGGTCGTTCGGTCGCTATGCGCCGGTCCCGTCCTCGCCGTGGCTGGTCGGCGGTTTCGGTGCCATCGTGCTGGGCCCGGGCCTGCCCAACCACCCGGCCACTCCGCCGGATCAGGGCGGCCTGAACCCGAACTGGGCGGCCTACCAGGATAATGCCGACGATATCCTGCTGCTGACCCACCGCTTCGCCGCCAACGGTCCGCGTGATACCTCGACCGACGGTCAGGTCTACGACTTCGATGTCGGCGTCCAGGGTCGGATCGGCAACTTCGACCTCGATGTCGGCCTGCGCCGCACCGAGTCGCAGTACAACGAACTGGGCCGTAACTACATCGTGTCCGCGCTCGCTCAGCCGCAGTTCGACAGCGGTGCCTACAACATCTATGACCCGTTCAACGTGCCGCAGGAAGTGCTGCAGTCGTTCACCGCGACGATCAACCGCGATGCCCGCTACGTCTCGCGTGAGGCTTACGCCCTCGCATCGACCGACCTGTTCGAGCTCGGTGCGGGTCCGGTCGGCTTCGCGTTCGGCTACGAGTACCGCGACGAAGACTACAAGGACATCTTCGACGACCTGCAGGCCAACGGCAACATCACCGGTTCGGCCGGTAACTCGGCTTTCGGTGATCGCGACCAGTGGGCCGTGTTCGCCGAGGCCATCGTACCGGTGCTCGACAACCTCGAGCTGAACTTCGCCGCACGTTACGACGACTACAGCGACTTCGGCGATGCGTTCTCCCCGAAAGTGGCCGTCCGTTACCAGCCGATCGACGCCGTGACCCTGCGCGGTTCCTGGGGCCAGGGCTTCCGCGCTCCGCCGCTGGATATCCTCTCCGCCCAGCCGGCCTTCAGCGCGGCCGGTGTGGTCCATCCGCCCACCGCGATCTTCTTCGGCAACGAAAACCCGAACGCGGGCATCCAGATCACTTCGTTCTCGATCGCCAACCCGAACCTGCAGCCGGAAGACTCGGAGCAGTTCAGCCTCGGCGTGGCCTTCGAACCGTTCGAGTGGTTCAACGGCTCGGTCGACTTCTGGAACATCGAGATCGACGGTCGCGTTGCCGGTATCGGTGCCCAGACGGTCATCAACTGCCTCGAAGGCACCACGACCAACTGCCCGCCGGGACTGAGCTTCTTCCCGACCGGCTCCGCGCAGCCTGATCCGTCGCTGGGTCTTGGTATGGAAGTGCGGCCCGACGGCAGTATCGTGTTCCTGCAGAGCGGTTTCGCCAGCCTCGGTACCATCGAGACCAACGGTTTCGACATCAACCTGCGCACGAACTTCGACTTCGGCAACGTCGGTCGCCTGGACACCGAGATCCAGGGCGGTTACACCTGGAACTACGAGGTGGACTCCGGCGACAACGTAGCCGGCGAAGTCGGCCTGCCGCGCTGGCGTGCGGTCATGTCCAACGTGTACAGCTTCGGCGACTTCTCGTTCGCGTGGAACATGAACTACATCGGCGGACAGAGCGACAGCCTGGCTGATCCGGACGTTGGACTGTCGTCGTGGATCACCCACGATCTCCAGCTCAACTACTTCACGCCGTGGAACGGTCGGATCACCCTGGGTGTCGACAACCTGGTTGACAAGGATCCGGTGGTGGATGAAGGTGAAGGACGTGGCTTCAACTTCAGCCTGTACGACGGCTACGGTCGGGTGCCTTACCTGCGCTACACCCAGAACTTCTAAATCGCCCAGGCGATTCGAAGTCTCTGCAACGATCAGCATGGCCCGGGACTCCCGGGCCATGCTTTTTCATATCTGGACGAATTCTTTCCAAAACTTCCAACGACCGCCTGATGGATTACACGCATTGGTCAGACTACTGGGCGACCGGCGCCCTGACCTCGCTGCCGCAGGATTTCAGCTTCAATTACGACGGTGAGGTCGCGACTTTCTGGCGGCAACAGTTCGACGCACTGCCGTCACCCGCACGCCTGCTGGATGTCTGCACCGGCAACGGCCCGATCGCGCTTCTGGCCGCCGCCTGGAGCCGCGATAGCGGTCGAGAACTGGAGGTCACCGCGGTCGACGCGGCCAGTCTGCACCCCGACCTGATCGCCCGGCGCGCTCCGGAGTCGGTCGATCTCATCGAGGCCATCCGCTTCGTCGGCCAGACGACGATCGAGACCCTGCCGTTCGATGACGGATATTTCGATCTGCTGACCAGCCAGTTCGGCCTGGAATACAGCGATCTGAACAGCGCCGCGCCGGAGCTCGCGCGCGTGCTCGCGCCGGGCGGTCGCCTGGCCGCCGTCTGTCACGGTGCCGATAGTGAGATGATCGCCACCATGGGCGAGGAGCAGGCTGACTATATGCGGCTGGAACAGAGCCGAGTGCTCGATGTCCTGCGCTCCTGGGAAGCGGGACAGCTCTCGGATCCCGATTTCAGGACCCGCCTCGACAAGCTCCTGCGCCGTCTCGGCGCCGACCCGGCGACCCGCCGCTCGCCGCTGCTGTCGTCAGTCGTTCAGGGCATGGCCGGCCTGTTGAACCTGCCCGGCGGGCAATTGCGGGAACAGCGTGATGCGGTCGCCGGCTATCGTCGCCAGCTATTGGCCGGACGCGCCCGGCTCGAGGACATGCTGCGGGTCAACCGGCGCATCGCCGACAATCCCGACTGGCACCAGCCGCTGGCCGATGCGGGATTGGAGCTGGTGCATTCCGAAGCCCTGGTCTACCGGGGAAAACACCCGATGGGCACCTGCCTGGTCTGGCGCAAATCCTGAAGTCATGGGCATGGCAGCTGGGCGTTACCGAATTGGCCGCATGGGCCCTATAGCATCTGGTTGCCGGTGTACTGAAACCTGACGTTGAAGGCGACCGTGATGCGCTCGGTTTCGCCCTCGTAGGGCATCACTTCGTGGAGAAGCCACGACGGGAACAGCACGAGCTGGCCGGGCACCAGGCGGAGCATGATCGGTGCCGATGAAAACGGGCGCTGGAAGCGCAGGTTGGCGACATCGACGTACATCGTGCTGGCCGAGTTGGGTGCCACGAAGGTCAGCTTGCCGCTGTCGCTGTCGGGGTCGTCGCCGTCATGGCGCACGCAGTAGACGCCGGACCAGGAGTGCAGCGGGTGATTGTGCGCTCCGAAATACCCGCCTTTCTGGGTCAGATGGAACCAGGATTCGCAGGCGTAGCGAATATCCTTGAGCCTGGCCTGATCGTAACCGTTGAGTTCCGCGATCGCCCGATAGAGATTGGCGAAGCAGAATTCCTTGAGCTTCTGCACGCAGGCTTCCGGCCAGTTGAACAGATCGAAGCGGCTTTCGTAAAGGGTCTTGTTGCGCCGCACCCGTGGCTCCGGGTTGCTGTAGCGATCGCCTTCGGCCGCCTTTTCGATGAAAAGCTCGCGCAGCTCACGATTGAGCGCTTCGGGGTTCGGGTGCTGAGCATTGATCATCGGAATGGAAAAGGCCTGGATGACCTGATAGGCCGGCTGCGCAACGGGGCCGCCAGGGATCGGGTTGATCGTCGACATGATCTCGTGAAGTTCAAGAGGTCCGGATTCCATTCTACCGCGCGATTTTGCGGTTCGCCGCCTCGGGGTTATGATCACGGGGTGAACGAGGGGCAGGGCGAATGAGAGAGGTCGGAAGCATCAGTCGGCGCAGCATTCCGGCGGCGCTGGTCGCCGGGCTTGTGCTGGTCGCGGGTGACGCGCGACCGGCGTCGATGGGCCCGGTCTTTCGCCAGGTCGGCGTCGTCGACGGTCTGCCCGACAGCCGGGTCGAGGCCATCGTGCAGGATCGTCACGGTTATATCTGGATCGGGTCCCAGAGTGGACTGGTGCGCCACGAAGGGGCGCGGCTGCAGCGCCTCAGCCACGACCCCGCAGATCCGAATGCGCTGCCGGGCGCCAACATCATGAGCCTGCACGCCCACAGCGACGGCACGGTCTGGGCAGCGATATCCGGGCAGGGGGTGGTCCGGATCGGGCCGGATCTTGCGCCTGATCTCCATCTTGCCCCGGAGTCGGAGGGTGGCATTCTTCCGCAGGCCAACATCTGGTCGATCACCGAAGACTGTCAGGGCCGGGTCTGGCTGGCCTTCATGCGCGGCGGGGCGGCGCGCTACGATCCGTCCGACGGGACCCTGACTCATTTCCCGCAGGAAGATGCCTATGGTCTGGCCGAAACCGGGTTCCAGATGGAGCTGTTCAACGACAGCCGCTGCCGGATCTGGCTGGTGCAGAGCGACCGGGTCAGCCGCTTGCCCGATCCGGACGCGCGCGCCTTCGAACCGGTCCTCGAGCGCGACCGCGAGGCCGGCGAGTCGGTCTTCAATACCATGGCCGAGCTGGACGACGGCACGATCCTGGTTGCGCAGCTGACCGACCTCAGGCAAGTCGAGCCGCTGCTTCTCGAGGCGCCTTCCTTCCGGTCCGAGGAATCGATCACGGGTCTGGTCGACGGCGGCGATGGATGGGTGCTGATGAGTGGCTATGCCGGCCTGATGCGCTGGCATCGCCCCAGCGGCCGACTTGAAATCGTGACCGCTGTCGACGGTCTCGACGACAGCCTGCCGAGCAATGCGCTGCTGAGCATTCTGCGCGACGCCGAAGGCGGTCTGTGGCTGTCGGTCGCCCGCCACGGCGTGTCCTATCTGCCGCCGGCCTACGAGGCTTTCGCGCGGGTTCAGTACTTGCCGGGCCATGAGGCATCGCTGGGGTTGAACTCGGTCCACGCGATCGCCGCCGACCCGGAGGGCGGTGCCTTGTGGCTCGGCAGTCGTGATGACGGTATCCAGCGTCTCGATCTGGCCAGCGGTCAGATTCGGTGGCTGCACGAGGTCTTCGGCCATCCCGACCCGGAAGGCGTGAAGCGAACGACCAGCATGGCATGGGTTGGCGGTCGCCTCGTGTTCGGCTGGGCGCGCGAGGTCGGGCTCTACGATCCAGCAGACGGCAGTATCAGTACCCTGATCGAACGGGAGCGGGTCGACCAGGGAACGTTCAGTGGCGTGTATGCCGACGGCGAGGACGCGGTCTGGGTGACGACCTTCGACGCCGGGCTGTTTCGCATCGACCTCGCGGCCCGTGAGGTCGAGCATTTTTCACCCCGGGGCCAGGGGCGCTGGCACTGGCCGGAGCGGGAGGCCGGCGTGCTGACCCAGGACGCCACCGGCGCCTGGTGGCTTGGCGGGCGTGAAGCGGTCTACCGATTCGATCCATCGACGGGATTTGGCCGTCGGCTTGAGCTGGATTCGGGCCCGGTGCTGGCGATGCGATGGATCGACGACGAGCTCTGGGTCGCGACCGATTACCGTTTGAGCCGCTGGGGCGACCGCGACGGCGAATGGACCGAGCGCGAACGCTTTTCGCTATCCGGCAATCTGCCGGGCGGACGGGTTTTCGGCATCTTTGGCGGTGACGACGATTCGCTCTGGCTCGTTCTGTCGAACGGCCTGGCCCGCTACTGGTCCGATCCCGCCCGGGTCCGCGTGTACTCGGCCGACGACGGGCTCGCCGTCTCCGAGTTCATGCGCAACGGCGCCGCTTCCCTGAACGACGGCCGGCTGGCCATCGGCGGCAGTCGCGGCCTCGTGCTGGTCGACCCGGAACGCATCCCCGACCCGGTCACCGCGCCACCGGTCTACATCACGGGCATGCGCGCCGGCGAGCATCACCTGCCCCTGACTCCGAATCGAACTCAGCGCATCGACCTCGATCATCGCTCCAATTCCCTGAGTCTCGACTATCTGGGATTGTCCTACGTGTTTCCCGACCAGATCCGCTACCGCCTCCGGCTGGAGGGCTGGGACGCGGACTGGGTCGAGCTGATCGGCCAGAACCGCCACTTCTACAGCAACCTGAGTCCCGGAACCTATCGCTTCCGGGTCCAGGCCGCGACGCCCGAAGGCCTGTGGAACGAAGAGGGAGCGGCACTGGATATCACGATTCAGGAACCTCCCTGGCGCAGCGCCTGGGCGATCGGGCTTTACGGTCTGATTCTGGCCGGCGGGGCCGGCGCTGGGTGGCGTGGTCTGCGGCTGGCCCGCCAGCGCCGGCGTGAAATCAGCGAGGCGCGGCAGAAGCGGGCGATCGCCGAGGAGCAGCGCCAGGTGGTCGAGCGCTTGAATCGCGATCTGTCTCCCGAAGCGCTGGCCGGCGTGCTCGGGGAAGAAGTCATCAAGATCACCGGCGCACAGGCGGTCTGGATCCGCTACTGCGCCGACCGACTTCCCGACGCTCCTGTCGCCGTCGGCGAAGGCGCTCCGGCGCTGGAGCCGGCTTCCTTCGACAAGCGCCTTGCCGCAGCAGATGGCCGTCGCGACCTCGGAATCGAGTTCGCGGTGGAGGGTCGGACCCTGGCCAGATGTCTGGCCCAGGCCGGAGCGCAGGGATTCAGCTCGGACCAGGAAGAGCGTCTGCGACTGCTGGCCGAGATGGGCGGCCAGGCCCTATACAACCTGCTGCTCGTCGAGCGGGTCCGCGCCCTGGCCGAGCGGGCCGAACAGGCCAGCGCGGCCAAGTCCGAGTTTCTGGCCACGATGAGCCATGAAATCCGGACGCCGCTGCACGGCGTAATGGGCATGGTCGAGCTGTTGTCCGATGCGCCCGACCAGCGCGGCCAGCAGGATATCCTCGCCACCCTGCGGCGCTCCGGTCGTCAGCTCCAGCGCATCATCGACGACGTGCTCGATATTTCGCGCATCGAGGCCGGGCGGATGTCGCTGGAGGCCCGGCCTTTCGAATTGGTATCGCTGCTCGAGGAGGTTCTGGATCTGCACGCCGCCAACGCGGCTCGCAAGGGCCTCGATCTGCGCCTGCGCATGGCGTCCGATCTGCCGTTGCTGGCTGTTGGCGATCCCAGCCGGATCGCACAGGTGCTCGGAAATCTGCTGTCGAATGCAGTGAAGTTCACCGACAGCGGCGGGATCGAGCTGGTTGCAGAACGGCGCGACGGAGGCGTCTTGCACCTGGCCGTCAGTGATTCCGGCCCCGGGATTGCACCGGCCGACCGGCGACGCCTGTTCGAGCCGTTCATGCAGCTCGAAGCCTCGATGACTCGCGCTCACAGCGGGTCCGGACTGGGGCTGGCGATCTGTCGGCGTCTCGTCGCGGTCATGGACGGCAGCCTCGAGCTGGCCGAACACGGCGGGCGCGGTTGTCGATTCGTTCTGCGCCTGCCGGTGCTTGGTCAGGCGGCCCTGGCGTTGCCGCTGACGCGCCTGCTCGACGGCGTGTTGCTCGGCAGCGAACTCGATGCGCCGAATCAGCGCGTCCTCGATCGCCTTGCCCGCCGCTGGGGTTTCGAGGTGATCAGGCTGGACGACGCCCCGGCGAGAGCCTGCGCCGCGATCATCACTCAACGATTGTCCGACGCCGACCGGCTGGGCGATCGCCTGGACTCCGAGGGGCGGGTGATCGCGATCGAGGTGCCGTATCGCTCCGAACCGGCAGCGGCCGACACGGGTCAGCGGGTCTGCAGGCTGCGTTGGCCGCTTGTGGAAAGCCGTCTGATCGCCCTGCTGCTGGACTGGCGTCTGGCCGGTAACGGTCGTAAACTTGGGCGGCCGCCGCAGCGGCGGCCTGAATCTTGAACCTGAGGAGTCCCCGTCATGGAAATGCTGATTGGTTTGGGCGTTCTGGTCGCTCTGGCCGTATTCGCCATCTCGATCTACAACCGCCTGGTGGCGGCCCGCAACCGCTACAAGAACGCGTTTGCCCAGATCGACGTCCAGTTGACCCGTCGCTACGATCTGATCCCCAATCTGGTCGAGGTGGCCAGGAAGTACATGACCCACGAGCGCGAAACCCTCGAGGCCGTGATCCAGGCTCGCAGCGGTGCCGTCAACCAGCTCAAGGCGGCCTCGGCCGATCCCACCGATCCCGAGGCGATGAAAAAGCTCAGCCAGGCTGAACAGGGTCTGTCCGGGGCGCTGGGTCGCCTGTTCGCCCTGTCGGAGAACTATCCCGACCTCAAGGCCAACCAGAACATGATGCAGTTGTCCGAAGAGCTGACCAGTACCGAGAACAAGGTCGCCTTCGCCCGTCAGGCCTTCAATGATTCGGTAATGAGCTATAACATCCTGCGCGAGACCTTTCCCAACAACGTCGTTGCCGGCATGTTCGGCTTCCAGCCCGCGCAGCTCCTCGAGATCGAAGACCCGGCCAAGCGCGAAGCCGTGCAGGTGGATTTTGGTTGAAAACCAGGATCAGGGAGCAAGGTGAAAGGAACAAGGTGAAAGGAACAAGGAGCGTGGGTTTTCGAACCCTGTTCCTTGAACCTTGAGCCTTCTTTTCCATGAACTTCTTCGAACAGCAGGACAAGGCGCGTCGGCAGACTCGGTGGCTGGTGGCCTTGTTCGTGCTGGCGGTTGTCGCCATCATCCTGGCGGTCAACGTCCTGGTCCTGGCGGTGTTCGGTGTCCAGGACATCGGCCGCCTGGCCACTGAGGGGATGTCCGGGCAGACCGGTTTCCTGGCTCAGAATCTGGGCCTGATCGGATCGAGCACGCTGATTACCGGGTCGGTGATCGGCCTGGCCAGTCTGTTTCGCTCGCTTCAGCTTCGCGGGGGCGGTGGCGAGGTCGCGCGCGATCTCGGCGGGACGCGGGTCGAGCCGGACGCCACCGACCCGCTACGGCGCCGTCTCCACAACGTCGTCGAGGAAATGGCGATTGCGTCGGGCATTCCGGTGCCCGAGGTCTACGTGCTCGAGCAGGAACAGGGCATCAACGCGTTCGCCGCCGGCTACTCGACCTCGGACGCGGCGGTCGCGGTGACCCGGGGGACCCTGGAGCACCTCGATCGCGATGAGCTGCAGGGCGTGATCGCCCACGAATTCAGCCACATCTTCAACGGCGACATGCGTCTGAACATCCGGCTGATCGGCATTCTCTTCGGCATTCTGGTGGTCTCGATCATCGGGCGCCGGCTGTTGTACAGCACGCAATTCACGCGCAATTCGCGCAACGCGGCTCCGGCGGTCTTTCTCGGGTTGGCGGTCGTCGTCATCGGGTACGTCGGTCTGTTCTTCGGGCGCTGGATCAAGGCCGCCGTTTCGCGCCAGCGCGAATACCTGGCCGATGCTTCGGCCGTCCAGTTCACGCGTCATCCCGACGGGATCGGTGGTGCCCTCAAGAAAATCGGCGCGCTGTCGGCGAGCTCCTTCATGACGGTCGATTCCGAAGAAGTCGGGCATATGCTGTTTGCCCGCGGTATGGGTTATCAGATGTTCGCCACTCATCCGCCGCTCGAAAAACGGATCAAGGCGATCGATCCGTCTTTCAGGCCCCAGGATCTGCAGGACCTGGCGCGTCAGCTCAACCGCCATGCCCAGGCGCGGCAGGCCGAAGCCGAAGCGGCCCGCCAGTCCGAAGCCGGCCGGAAATCGACCGGGCCGGGTCACGATTGGTTACCGCTGGCCCCGGACAAGCTGGCCGAGCAGATCGGCCAGCCCGGGCTCGAGCAGGTGTTCATGGCCGCCGTCCTTGCCGGCGAGATGCCGCGTCCGCTCGAGCGCGCCGCCCATTCGGATGAATGGTGCCGGGAAGTCATCTGCTATCTGCTGCTCGACCGGGACGCCGAGATCCGCGAGCAACAGCTGCTGATGATCGCCCGGGCGCTTGGCGGCGACAGCGAACAACAGGTTCGTGCACTCGTTCAGGCCGTGCCCGAGCTCGCGCCGCTGCAGCGACTGCCGCTGATGGAGATGGCGTTCCCGAGCCTGCGCCGGCGGCCACAACCGGAGCTGATCGCTTTCATGAAGCTGATCGATGACCTGGCTCATGCGGACGGCAGACTCAACGTCTTCGAGTACGCGATGGCTCGCCTGACCAGCAGCCAGATCGAGGATGTCCTCAATCCGGTCCGGGCCCGCACCAGCGGCAGCAAGAAGCTGGCCAGCCTGGAGGACGCGGCCCGGGTCCTGATGGCGGTGCTGGCCCACCACGGGCATCGCGACAACCCGGATGCCGCGCGCTCGGCGCTGGCCGCTGGGCTCGAAACGCTGTTCCCGGATCGGGCTTCGCCCCGGACGACCGATATTCCCGACTGGCCGGGCGCGCTTGACAAGTCACTCAAGGCGCTCAACGCGCTGCGTCCGGCCGAAAAGCAGAGGCTCGTCGCCGCCCTGAGCCGGGTGGTGATGCACGACAATCAGGTCGTCGGCGCTGAAAGCGAACTGCTGCGCGTGATCTGCGGCGTCCTGCACGTTCCGCTGCCGCCAGCCCACGCAGCGGCCGGGGCCGCCACGCTTTCGGCTAATCCGCCGCTTCGAGGGTAAACCCGACCTCGATCGTGACCTGCCAGTGCGCGACGCGGTTGTCCTTGATGTGACCGCGCGTCTCGACCACCTCGAACCAGCGCATGTGCTCGATCGTCGCGGCCGCTCTTTCGATCGCGTTGGTCACCGCTTTCTCCATGCTCTCGGTCGAAGAGCCGGTCAGCTTGATCTGCTTGTAGACGTGGTCGCTCATGAATCCTCCCGGATCGGGTTGCAATCTTTCAAGGTAGCATAGAACGTGTTTCGTCCGTGACCAATCCGGGGAGATGGCGTTCATGATCGCCTTGCTGCAAAGAGTGACCCAGGCGCGGGTCGAGGTCGAGGGTGAGACGCTCGGCGCGATCGGTCCGGGGCTGCTGGCCCTGATCGGATTCGAGCGCGACGATGTCGCCGAACGTCTGCCGCGCCTGCTCGAACGCGTGCTGAATTACCGCGTCTTTCCCGATGATCGCGGGCGCATGAACCTGAGCCTGAGAGCCGTCGGCGGTGGCCTGCTGCTCGTGCCCCAGTTCACCCTTGCCGCCGACACCTATTCCGGCAATCGACCGAGTTTCACCCCGGCGGCGTCGCCCGAAGATGGCGCGGCCCTGTTCGATGCCCTGGTCAGGCAGGCCATCGCGGTCTGGCCCGGGACCGGCAGTGGTCGCTTCGGCGCCGACATGCAGGTCAGCCTGACCAACGACGGCCCGGTCACTTTCTGGCTGCGGGTTCGCTGACCACCGCCCGGCGGTGACTAATCGGTACCCGGGTGGGCCAGCAGCATTCGGGCCAGCGTGTTGCGGCTGATGCCGAGCCGCCGGGCGGCCTCCGACTGATTGCCGCCGCAGGCGCTGACGGTCGTGTGGGCCAGGCTGGCTTCGAAACCGCGTTTGAAATGCTCGTGCAGGTCGTCGGCATCGCCGGCCAGTTTCTCGCGCACCGCCTGTTTCAGATCGGTGGTCCACCGCACGCCGTGGTCGGCGCCGATGTCGGCCAGTCGGTACTCTTCCGGCAGATCGTCCAGACCGATTTCGGGCGCGGGTGCCAGGGCCGCCAGTGACTGGCAAAGGTGCCTGAGTTCGCGAACGTTGCCCGGCCAGTCGAGCTGGCGCAGGTGAGCCAGAAGGGTCTCGCTGGCGCGTTTCGGCGGCAGCCGGAATTCCTGACCGGCTTCACGGAGGAAATGGCGCGTGAGCTCCGGAATGTCTTCGCGGCGCTCGCGCAGCGGCGGCACCTTGAGCGCGATGACCTTGAGACGGTGGTAGAGGTCGGCGCGAAACTCGCGTCGCTCCACGAGCTGGGCCAGATCGCGGTGGGTCGCGGTGACGATGCGGGTGTCGGTTCGTACAAGGTCGTGGCCGCCGAGGCGATAGTATTCGCCCTCGGCCAGCACTCTGAGCAGGCGTGACTGCAGCGGCACCGGCATGTCGCCGATTTCGTCGAGAAACAGGGTGCCGCCGCGTGCCTGCTCGAAGCGTCCGGCGCGGCGCTCGCCGGCCCCGGTGAACGCGCCTTTCTCGTGGCCGAAAAGCTCCGACTCGAGCAGATCTTCCGGGATCGCCGCGGTGTTGATGGCCACGAACGGCCCGCCCGAGCGCGGTGAATGGTTGTGCAGCGCACGCGCGATCAGTTCCTTTCCGGTACCGGTTTCGCCGGTGATCAGTACCGGAATGTCGCTGGCCGACAGACGGCCGATCATCCGGATCAGATCCTGGAAAGGGGGCGATGAACCGATCAGGCCGGCATTGCGCTCGCTCTCGGGTGAAACGGCCTCGGGAGCCTTGAGGGCTTTTCGGATCAGGCGGCCGACTTCTTCGAGGTCGAAGGGCTTGGCCAGAAACTCGAACGCGCCGCCCTGAAAAGCCCGTACCGCGGAATTCAGGTCGGAGTAGGCGGTCATGATGATGACCGGGAGGTCCGGGTGGCCCTTGCGCAGATCCTGCATCAGCTCGAGACCGCTCTCTCCCTCGAGTCGCAAGTCGGCGATCACGAGGTCGGGCCGCGCCCGGGCCATGGCCGCGTTCAGGCTGGCACCGTCGGCGAATGTTCTGACCGGCAGCTTCTGACTGCGCAGGTACTCCTCGAGCACGTACCGGATGCCCGGATCGTCGTCGATGATCCAGACGCGCTCCACGATCAGGGCTCCGCGACGATCAGCGGTAGCCGGACACGAAAGCGACTGCCTTGCTCGAGTGGTTCGAACTCGATCAGGCCCTGGTGCGCCCGCGCAATGTTCTGAGCCACGGCCAGGCCGAAGCCGGTGCCCTGGTCGCGACCGGAGACCAGCGGCAGAAACAGCCGATCGTGAAGCGCTTCCGGCACCCCCTCACCATCATCGTCGATGTCGATCCGAACGGCATGGCGGACCGGCTCGTGGACAAGCACCGAATCGTGCTCGATGCGCGTCGTGATCGCGATGCACCGGGCACCGGCCTGGGCCGCATTGCGCAGCAGGTTCAGGAAGAGCTGATGAAGCTGCCCGCTGTCTGACTGGAGCAGCGGAATACTCGGGTCGTAGTACTGTTCGAGGCGGAGCTGCCCGGCCTGCTCGGCCACGACCAGTTCGGCGGATTCGTTCAGCACCCTGTGCAGGTTGACGGGTTCGAGTTGCTGGCCGACTTCACCGCTGAGGCGCTCGATCAGCGCGAGGATTCGATCCACTTCCCGCTGGATCATCCGGGCATGACGCGCTGAGGCGGGATTCCCGTCGGTCGCGGCGACCAGTTGCGCCGCTCCCCGAACCCCGGCCAGCGGATTGCGAAGCTCATGGGCCAGTCGTCGGGCCATCAGGGCCACCGACTGCTGACGGTCGGCGCGCTCGGTGATCTCACGCTGACGAATCCGTTCGGTCACCGGATGGAGTTCGATCAGGGCATGGTCGTCCAGCGGCTGCAGCACGGCGTCGACGAAAACGCCCGATTGATCGAGCGGGGCTTCGGCGACGCGGAGGATGCGGCCGAGCTGGCGCATGCGCCGGTCCCAGCCGGCCAGAGCGGGGGAGAGTTGTTCGAGCGGCTGGTCGATGGCCTGACGGGCGGGGCAGCCCAGCAAATCGGAAGCGGCGCGGTTCATCCAGACGACCCGGCCGCTCCAGTCGGTCCGGATCAGGGCACTGGCGAGGAGGTCCGGATGGGGGGCTCTCACCGGTCGTAGGGATAGGTTCCGCTGGCCTGGCGCAAGGTGAATGGCACGGGCTCGGTCTGACTCAGCACCCGTCCGCCGGCGGTTCGCAGTTCGGCCCGGATTTCGTGCTCGCCGGGCTCCAGACCGTCCAGACGGACCGCCAGACCGTTGACCGGTTCCTGAGCCACGCCGTTGACCACTACCGCGACCAGCGCGCCGGGAGGCAGCTCGATGCTCGACGAGAGCTGCACGGTGACGCTGTTGCCGTCGGTCCAGACCGTCTCGCCCGGGCTCGGTGAGGCGATCTCGAAACGCATCGCCGGACCGCTCGTCTCGATGGCGGGTTCCGGCGCCAGGATCGGCTCCGGCACCGAGTCGCCCTGAAGAACGTTGAGCCCCGGGAGCGTCATCGGCTCGGCGTCGTCGGACGGCTTCTGGTCGGTATAGGTGACGTTGCCGTGTTCGTCGACAACCTTGTAGATCGGCTGGGCCAGGGCGGACGTGCTGACCAGCAGGACGGTCAAAAGAATGCTCGCAATTTTCATGACGCTGCCTCATGGTGGCGACCCCTTCCGAACATTGTAAGGGAAGCGGCTGCGGGCGAGCGAGGCTGGGGTGGGAGGCTGGAATGACGCCGGGCGGGCGGTTGCCGCCCGCCCGGCTTCGGCTGTCAAGACGAGTAGTACATATCGAATTCGACCGGATGAGTCGACATCCGCAGGCGCGTGACCTCCTGCTGCTTCAGGCTGATGTAGCCGTCGATCAGGTCGTCGGAGAATACCTCGCCGGCCTTGAGGAAGTCGCGGTCGGCGTCGAGGGCCTCGAGGGCCTGGTCCAGCGCGTGACAGACGCGCGGCAGGTCGCGTTCTTCCTCCGGCGCAAGGTCATAGAGATCCTTGTCAAGCGGGCCGCCCGGATCGATCTTGTTGATCACCCCGTCGAGGCCGGCCATCATCATCGCGGCGAAGGTCAGGTACGGGTTGCCGGCGGCGTCGCCGAAGCGGACTTCGATGCGGCGCGCCTTGGCGCTGGCCACCCAGGGCACCCGGCAGGAGGCCGAGCGGTTGCGGGCCGAGTAGGCCAGGAAAACCGGCGCCTCGAAGCCGGGGACCAGTCGCTTGTAGCTGTTGGTGGTCGAGTTCGAGAAGGCGTTGATCGCGCGGGCGTGCTTGAAGATGCCGCCGATGTAGTGCAGCGCCGTTTCACTCAGGCCGCCGTAGCCGTCACCGGCGAACAGATTGTTGCCGTCCTTGGCCAGCGACTGGTGGACGTGCATGCCCGAACCGTTGTCGCCGACCAGCGGCTTGGGCATGAAGGTCGCGGTCCGACCGTGCATGTGGGCGACGTTCTGAACTACGTATTTGAGCATCAGCAGCTCGTCGGCCTTGCGGGTCAGGCTGTTGAAGCGGGTGCCGATCTCGCACTGCCCGGCCGTGCCGACCTCGTGATGGTGGACTTCGACCGGTATGCCGATCGCTTCGAGGGTGTGGCACATCAGGCTGCGCAGATCGGCCAGCCCATCCACCGGCGGCACCGGGAAGTAACCGCCCTTGACCTTCGGACGATGGCCGTGGTTGCCGTCCTCGTATTTCTTGCGCGTATTCCAGGCCGCTTCTTCGGCATCGATCGCGAAGAACGCGCCGGACATTTCGACGTTCCAGCGCACGTCATCGAACACGAAGAACTCGGGCTCGGGCCCGAAGTAGGCCGCGTCGGCCACGCCGCTGGCTTTCAGGTAGGCCTCGGCGCGTTTGGCGAGCGATCGCGGGCAGCGCGTGTAGGGCTGCATCGTCGCCGGTTCCAGAATGTCGCAGTTGACGTTCAGGGTCTTGCGCTCGGCGAACGGGTCGATGAAAGAAGCAGAGCAGTCGGGCATCAGGACCATGTCCGAATCGTTGATGCCTTTCCAGCCGACGATCGACGAACCGTCGAACATCTTGCCGTCGGTCAGCAGTTCCTCGTCAACCGCCGATGCGGGCACGGTGACGTGCTGTTCCTTGCCGAGGGTGTTGGCAAAACGGAAATCGACGAACTCGACGTCCTCGTCGCGGATGTGCTTCAGGATTTCATTGGGTGTCATGTTGATTGAATCGTCCTTGCGATCGTGTGGATGAACAGCCCCTCTCCATGCACGAAGCATGCCGGACGCCGAAGTCGGTAGCGCCTGACTTCCCGACGGTGGCCCTCTGCTCTGCGCTCAATCAATGAGCGCCTCGATTCTTGGCATGCTCAAAAAATGAGCAACCCGGGGGTGAAGGATCAAGGATCAAGGATCAAGGAACAAGGAACAAGGTGAAGAACCCTGGAATGGCAGGAGTGGTTTTACCTTGCTCCTTGTACCTTGCTCCTTGTACCTTGATGTCCGACCGGCCTCTCGAACCTTAAACCCGTTCTACCCCCCGGCCAGTGCCCGATTGAGGGTATAGGTGCCGGTCAGGCTTGCCTGGTCGAGCACGTGGCCCGCGATGGCCTCGACCACATCGTGGCCGGTGAATGGTGTGGGCAATTCGAGCCGGTCGGTATCCAGCGCGTAGACGGTAAAGATGTAGTGATGCAGCCGCTCGTCGTTCCATGGCGGGCAGGGGCCGTCGTAGCCGAAGTACTGGCCCTTCATGTCCTCATTGCCGGCCATGAACGCGGTGTAGTCGTTCAATCCCTGGCGCGTTCCGTCGGGTCCGGCCGGCTGGCGCTTGCCGCCCGGGGTGACACCGTCGCTGCAGCTGCCCGTGGCCAGTTCGGTGAGCTCGGCGGGGACATCGACCATGGCCCAGTGGCAGAAGTCGACCCGCGGCATGTCGGCCGGCAGGGTCTTGCCTTCCTGGTTGACGTCGTCGGCCACCGAGGGTACGTCGGGATCCATGCAAACGACGACGAAGGATCGCGTGCCGGCCGGGACCCCTGACCAGGCCAGATGCGGATTGAGGTTGTCCGAAAACGCCATCGGCGCCTGATCGTCCAGCTTGCCGAACGCAAAGCGCGGATCGATCGGATGCCCGTCGGTCAGATCGTTGGAATGCAGTTGCATCGAATTCTCCTGTTGGATCACTCACAGTCAGATACTGGATACTCCGCTATGCTACCAAGGGTTCCGTCACCACCAAAACAACAATCCATGAATTCACTTCTCCAGCGCCTGAGCGCTTTCGTCCTGATCGGCTGGCTGGTCTTGCCGGTCGCTGCCGCCACCGGTCTGCCGGCTGATTTCGACCCCGATCCGGCCATTCCGTCCCCGGCCGACGTGTTCGGATTCGAGCCCGGCGAATGGCATCCGCGCCACGACCAGATCGTGACCTATCTCGAGCGCCTGGCCGCCGCTTCCGATCGCGTGAAGCTGGACGTCATCGGCCAGAGTCACGGGATGCGGCCCCTGGTTCTGCTGACCTTCGCCTCGCCCGAGCGGCTGGCCGACATCGATGCCGTGCGCGACGACCGGATGCGCGCGAGCCGCGCCGGCGATGGACCGCCCGTGATCTGGATGGGTTACACGGTTCACGGCAACGAGGCCTCCACCGCCTCGGCGGCAGTGGTTCTGGCATGGTATCTCGCCGCCGCGCGCAATGAGCAGGTTGTCGAGTGGCTGCGTGACAAGGTGATCGTCATCGAGCCGGTCCTCAACCCGGACGGCCTGGATCGCTTCACCCAGTGGGTCAATCGTTACCGGGGGCGTCATCCGGTGGCCGATCCGGCAGATATCGAGCACAACGAAGCCTGGCCCAACGGTCGGACCAACTACTACTGGTTCGATCTCAACCGGGACTGGCTGCCTCTCGTCCACCCCGAATCGCGCGCGCGGATGGCCGTGCTGCGCCAGTGGGTGCCGCACCTGGTGTCGGATTTCCACGAGATGGGTCCCAATTCGACCTACTTCTTCCAGCCCGGTGTTCCCGAGCGCAACAATCCGCTCACGCCGGCCCGCAACTTCGAGCTGACCGCCTCGATCGCCGACTACCACGCGCGCATCCTCGACCGGGCTGGCGAACCCTTCTACACTCGCGAGACCTTCGACGACTATTACCCGGGCAAGGGTTCGACCTATCCGGACCTGACCGGCGGCATCGGTATTCTGTTCGAGCAGGGTTCGGCACGCGGTCACGTACAGGATACCGACTACGGCCGGCGCACTTTCGCCGAGGCCGTCGCCAACCAGGTCCGCACCAGTCTGTCGACCCTCGAGGCCGGCCACGCACTGTCCGATGAGCTCGTGGCCTATCAGCAGGGGTTCTTCGATAGTGCGCGCGAGCAGGCCCGAAACGATCGTCGCGCCGGCTGGGTGCTGGCCGACGACAATGACCCGGCAAGGGCGCATGCCCTGATCGACCTGCTTCTGTCTCATTCGATCGAGATTCGTCCGGTGCAGACCGACGTGGACATCGCCGGCGCGACCTGGGCGCCGGGATCGGCCTGGGTCATTCCGGCCGCTCAGGACCACTATCGTCTGCTCAAGTCGATCTTCGAACCGGTGACCGACCTGCCGATGGAGACCTTCTACGACGTGTCGTCCTGGCCGCTGGCGATGGCCTTCGATCTGCCGATCGCCTCGGTCAATCGACTGCCCGACGCCGGCGAGCCGCTGAGCGCGGCGCCGTCCTGGACCCCGTCCGCTCCGCTTGACGAGGCCCTGGCCTGGCTCGTGCCGTGGGACCAGTATCGAGCGCCCGCGGTTCTGGCCGCGCTGCTCGCCGAAGGCTACAAGGTCCAGGTGCTCACCGAGACAGCCCGTCCGCGCGGCGCTGACGAGCAGACCGAGCTGGTGCGCGGTAGTCTGCTGTTGCACTCCGGCCTGCAGGACGATGATCTGCCCGCCCCGGGCCGCCGCCTGGCCGAACTGGCCGAGACCTACGGGATCGAGGTGCTGGCCACCAGCAGCGGTCTCAGCGCCGCCGGGCCGGACCTCGGCTCGCCATCGGCACCGGTACTCCAGCCGATTCGACCGGCCCTGCTGGTCGGTGAGGGACTCCGCGCCAATCACGCCGGCTACATCTGGCACTGGTTCGACACCCGCCTTGACCAGGCGCTGACGCGCCTGAACTGGTCAGACCTCCACTGGCTCGACCTGTCCGGCTACACCCACCTGATCCTGCCCGATGGCGGCTACGGCCGGCTGTCGGCAAGCCAGTCCTCGGCAATCGCCGATTTCGTCCGCCGAGGCGGGACGGTGATCGCCGCGCGCAACGCGGCCGCCTGGGTCGAGACGCTCGATCTCGACTGGGATTTCGCCGGAGCGTCCGAAGACGAGGAGGATGGCCAGTCCGATGAGACGTCCGGAACCGAGGACTCGCCCCGAGCCTACGGCGACTTTCGCGACGACTTCGCGCGCGATCTGATCGGCGGCAGTGCCATGGCCATCGAGATCGATACGACCCATCCGCTGGCCTGGGGTTATCGACGCAGCGAATTGACCGTGTTTCGCCGCGGCCGGCATGAACTGAAGCCGATCGACAATGCCTACGCCCACGCCGGGCGCTATGCGGCCGAGCCCCTTGCGGCCGGCTATCTGTCCGCGAGCAATCGCGAGCGCCTGCAGTCGGTGCCGGCCCTCGTCGCCAGTCGCCACGGACGCGGCACCGTGATTCGCATGGCCGATGATTATCTGTTCCGGGGCTACTGGCTCGGCAGCGAAAAGCTGTTCGCCAATGCGTTGTTCTTCAGCCAGCTCATCGGCCCGACGCGCCTGCCGGACTCGTGAGGCGTTCGGCGATCAACCCGTGGCCCGTCTGCTCTCCGGGTGTGCCTGGGCGGCCTGGTGCTCGAGCTCGCTTCGATCGACGAGGCTGACCAGTTTGCCGCGGACTTCGATGATGCCTTCGCGCTGCATCGCGCTGAGGGTTCGCGAGACCGTTTCGATGGTCAGACCGAGATAGTTGGCGATGTCCCGCCGATCCATGGTCAGGCGGAACTGATCGGGATCCTGACGACGGCGGGCCAGGCGGCGCGACATGCTGAGCAGGAACAGCGCCACTCGAGTCCGGGCGTCGAGGCGACCGACGACCAGCAACAGTTCGCGCGTTTCGGCCATCTCCTCGGACAGCAGCCGGAGCATGACCTGATTCAGCTTGGGGCTCTTGTCCAGCATCGACATGAAATCCCGAAACGGGATATCGCAGGTTCTGGACTCTTCCAGCGCGACGGCGAAGCCGTTGTGCTTCTGGCCTGAAAGGCCGTCGATTCCGATGATCTCGCCCGGAAGATAGAAGCCGGAGACGATTTCGTCGCCGTTGGCCGAAAGCTGGTAGGACTTGACCGATCCGGATCGCACGACGCGAACCGACTTGATGTTCTGACCCTCGTGGAAGAGGTGCTCGCCGCGCGCAACCGGCTGGCCTCGCTTGAGCCATCGATTGAGCTCGGAGCGTTCTTCCTCGGAGACTTCCTGGGCGAAGCAAAGACTGAACAGCGCGCAGTCCTCGCAGCGGGTCTCCATTTCGCCGATTTCGCGTACGGATTTTTCAGCCATGGCCAGGTTCGATGACGGCGTTGGATGACCGCAGTATATCAGCGAAGATTTACATAGCGGCGGGAAGCGCCGCCGGATCGACTCAGACGATCCGCGAGAATCGCGATCGGGCTTCCGTGCCGCTGCAGGTCAGATAGGCATCGAAGTTCCGCGCAACGGCCCGCAGGAACAGCAGCCCCTGCGGCGTGACCTTGAAACCCTGGTCGGTCCATTCGATCAGCCCGTCGGCGGCCAGCGGTTCGAGCGCCGCGAGTTCGTGCTCGAAATAGCGCCTGAACGACAGTTGGAAGAGTTTTTCCAGGTCGCGGAACACGAGCTCGCCCGTGCACATGATGGTGTCGATGATCTCGGCGCGCAGGCGATCGTCGGTCGTGCGGGTCAGGCCGCGCGCGACAGGCAATCGACCCTCGGCCAGCGCCACGTTCCAGTCCTCGAGCTTGCGCTCGTTCTGGGCGAAGCTGTCGCCGATCTGGCTGATGGCGCTCGGCCCGAAGCTGATCAGATCGAGTCCGCCGTGGGTCGAGTAGCCCTGGAAATTCCGGACCATGGTGCCGTTGCGGCGCGCTTTGACAAGAGAATCGCCGGGCAGGGCGAAGTGGTCCATCCCGATGAACTCGTAGCCGGCCTCGAGCAATCGCCCGAGCGAATTCCTGAAGATCGCGAGCTTCGTCGACGGCGAAGGCAGATCCTCTTCGCGAATCTGCCGCTGGCCCTTGAAGCGCTCCGGCAGATGGGCATAGTTGAACAGCGACAGGCGATCCGGCGCCAGCGCGGCGATCGTATCGATGGTGCGGTCGAAACCCGCCGTGGTCTGCCGCGGCAGACCGTAGATCAGATCGACGCTGACCGAATCGAACCCGACCGCGCGAGCCGCGCCGAGGGTAGCGCCGACGCAGGCGCTGTCGTGCACGCGGTTGACCGCGCGCTGGACCTCAGGGTCGAGATCCTGTACGCCGACCGAAATCCGGTTGTAGCCGATCCGGGCCAGGCCGGCGATGCCGTGGGCATCGATACTGCGCGGGTCGACCTCCAGGCCGATTTCCGCTTCGGGGTGAAAGCTGAAATGCTCGCGCAGCATCGCGGTCAGGCGCTCGAGCTGGCCAAGATCGAGGAAGGTCGGCGTGCCGCCGCCGAGGTGCAGCTGCCGGACCTGGCGGTCGGCATCGAAGCGCGGCGCGACCAGACGCAGCTCGCGTTCGAGGCTCGAAAGAAACTGATCGCCGGCGCTCCGGGAGCGGGTGATCACCCGGTTGCAGCCGCAGTAGAAACAGGGGCTGGCGCAGAACGGCACGTGGACGTAGACCGACAGATCCGGCGGGATCGGCAGACGGTTGCTTTCGCCGATTGCCGCCAGGTGCTCCGTTTCGCCGAAGGCCTCGCTGAACTGGAGTGCCGTCGGGTAGGACGTATAGCGCGGCCCCGCGCCGCCATAGCGCTGGATCAGGTTGAGGTCGAAAGTCGGACGGGGCAGTTCGTGCATGAGTCGGAAGCATGAATCGTTGCTGCCCAGACTAGCGACGCGCGCACCGGAAGGAATTGATCGACGTCAATTCGGATTCGAATTCTTGATCAGCAGCGGGTTCGGGACTGGGCAAACAACCATCAGGGTGGCGTGGTGAATTCGATGACGGCGCTGGGCTCGCTGAGCAGCAGATTCTTCTGAGGCGGTGGCCCGAGGGGGATCAACGGTCGGGGATCGGAAATCATCTGGACCACGAAGCGATAGCGCGTTCCCGGATTCAGATCCGTGAGTCCGAAGGACGTCTCGTCAAGGCTTGTGGTCTCGAAGATCAACGGGCCGTCGAGCGGGGGCGCGGGCCGATAGTCGCCATCGAAGCGGTCCTGAAACAGCGAATCGACGGCCGTGCCACTGATTCTGTAGCGCGCCGCGTCGTCCAGGTAAAACGGCACCGCTTCCCAGCTCAGGGTCGCGGCGGTGGCGCCGTCGACCGTGACGCCGAAGCCCTGCGGCGCCAGGACCTGGCCTTCTTCCCACCACGAATCATACTGGGAAAGAAAACTGCGCAGCTCGGGATTGTCGGTTCGCAGGCGATTGTCGTAAACGGCCAGCTGGCTCAGGTTGCCGAGCTGAAGCAGGCTGTCGGGAATCTCGCCGCTGAGATCGTTCAGCGCCAGGTTCAGCGCGCTCAGCGTCGACAGTTGTCCGAGCGTGGCTGGAATGGCACCGGTAAGGCAGTTGTAGGCCAGATTGATTTCATCGATTGTCGGCAAGTCGCCGAGCGCGGCGGGCAGCGGCCCGATCAGGCAGTTGTCCTGCAGCAGCAGTTCCCTGAGCGCGGTCAGGCCGGCCAGGTCTGGCGGGAGTCGGCGGTCGAGCCGGTTGGCGTTCGCGCGCAGCGTTTCCAGGGCGGCCAGTTCGCCCCACTCGCCCGGCAGGCTGCCGGTGAACTGGTTGTCGTCCAGGTACAGTTCCCGAAGCGATGCGAGATCGCCGATGCTTCGCGGCAGTGGCCCGGACAGTTCATTGCCGCTCAGCCACAGGGTATCGAGTTGATCCAGGTCGGCCCAGGTGTCCGGGAGCGGTCCGGAAAGCGCGTTGTTCTGGAGGTTCAGGAATTCGAGCTCGACGAGTTCGCCGATACCGTCCGGAATCGAGCCGGACAGACCGCTGCTGAACAGCACCAGATTGCGCAGGCGATCGAGCTGGCCGATCCAGGCGGGAAACTCGCCGCCGACCGGGGTGGCGCCCATGAACCATTCTTCGAGCTGGTCGAGCTGGGCAAACGAGGCGGGAATACCGCCGCCGAGATCGAGGAACTGCAGGTTGAGCGATCGCAGTCCGGTCAGGTTGCCCAGCGCGGCCGGCAGGGTGCCGTCAAGCCCGCTGTCGTCGAGCCACAGCAGCGTCAGTCGGGAGAGCTGGCCGAGCTCCGGCGGTATCGAACCGGTGAACTGGTTGGCGCTCAGTCGCAGTTGTTCGAGTTCGGTCAGATCGCCCAACTCCGGAGGAATCGCGCCGCTGAGCTGGTTGTAGTGCAGAACCAGTTCGACCAGCGCGGCGGATTCGCCCAGCTCGGGTGGAATGGCGCCGCCCAGCGCGTTGAATCCCAGGTCCAGTCTTTCGAGCGTATTCGACCCGCCGAGGGCGGGAGGGATATTCCCGCTCAGGGCGTTTCCGCCCAGGTTGAGGACCCGGATCTTCGGGGCGCTGCCGAAAGACGCGGGAATCGATCCGGTCAGCTCGTTGTTCGCGACATCGAGCCACTGCAGTTCGGGCATCGAGCCGAGCGCCGGCGGGAGGTCGCCGCTGAGCTGGTTGTTCCACAGGTAGAGGAATTCGAGCTTGCTGATCTGCGCGATTTCCGGCCATAGCGGGCCGTAGAGCTGATTGTCGGACAGCCACAGAAAACGCAGCTCGGGAAGCTGGAACAGATTGCTCGGCAGGATACCGTCGAGGTTGTTGCCGGGCAGGCGCAGGTCCCACACCCGGCCGTTGACGCAGGTGACGCCGAACCAGCTGCACTCGGTCCCGGGAGGGCCGTTCCAGCCGTCACGATCGAACCAGTTGTCGCCGCCGGTCAGATCGTAGAAATTGATCAGGGTCAGGCGCTCGCCGGTCGGCACCTGGGCGGAAGCGACTCCGCAGGCGCCGATCAGTCCGTGAGCGAGGAACAGCAGGCACAGGCTTCGTCTCATGCCCGTTAACGCGCCATCGCCCGGCCGTCTGGCTCAGACCCGGGCGTGAAGCGCGCGGCCTGGAGTCTGGTGCGGCGCGCGCCTGCCTGCGTCATGCAACGGTTGGCCGGGCCTCAATCCCGCCCCAGCGCCGCGACGACCTGTTCTTCCAGCGCGCTGTCGAGCGGCTCGACCCGTGAACCGAAGCCGGCGAGCACGGTGCCTGCGCGGGAAATCAGGTACTTGTTGAAGTTCCATCCGGGCTCGGACTCGGCTTCGGCGAGCGCGCGAAACAGGGCATTGGCGTCCTTGCCCTTTACGCTGCTGGTCGCGAACATCGGAAAGCTCACGCCATAGTTGATGTAGCAGACCTCGGCGGTATCCGCCTCGTCGGCCAGCTCCTGCTGGAAATCGTTGGACGGAAAGCCGAGGATCACCAGACCCTGGTCGCGGTATTTCTGATAGAGCGCCTCCAGGTCCTCGAACTGTCGGGTGTAGCCACAGCGGCTGGCCGTATTGACCACGACGATGACCTGATCCGAGTAGGCCTCGCACAGATTGTCCTCCACCTGGCTGGCCAGACGGCGATGCGAATAGTCCAGCAGGTTGTTGCAGGCGGCCACAACGGACTCCGCGGCAAGGCCGACGCCCAGCGCAAGGAGCAATGCGCTCGTTGTTCTCATTCCCTTCATGGTGCTGCTTTGTCCAAAACCGCAAGCTTACCCACCGGGACGTGAACATCGGCTACCGGCTCGTCGGCAACCGCCGAGGTCCGAGTCAGGTCCCGGACCCGCCGTCGTTGCCATCAGCCGCCGCGACGAGCTGATCGTCGAGAGCGTTCGCGCGCCGCCGGGCGTCGCGGCTGCTCAGCCGGTCGCAGTAGTCGGAGAAGACCGGCCGTGCTTCGATGGTCTTGAATTGCAAGCCAAAGGCAACCTGCGAGCCGACGTAGACGTCGGCCGCGCTGAACCTGTCACCGGCGATCCAGGGGTTATCGCCGAGCGCCTGCTCGACGGCGTCGAGCACACGCTGCAGGCTGCCGTAGCCGACGAAGGTCTGCTGCTCCGGCGACGGCGTGACGCCGAGGGCCTGATTGACGATTGCCGATTCGAGCGGGCCGGCGGCGAAGAACAGCCAGCGATAGTAGGCACCGCGCCGATCGACCGGCGGGGCGAGTCCGGCGTCCGGAAACGCATCGGCCAGGTAGGTGCAGATCGCCGCGCATTCGGTCACGATCTGATCGTCGTGAACGATTGCAGGCACTTTCGCCATCGGGTTGATCCGGCGGTACGACTCGGCATGCATCGTCGAGCCGTACTCCAGCACCTCGACGTCATACTCCGCGCCGCATTCTTCCAGCATCCAGCGAACGATCCGCCCGCGCGACTTCGGGTTGGTGTACAAGGTCAGGGTCATTCAAGTGGCTCCACTCTCTAGACAGTGGTCACAGTCTATCGCGGCTTCTCGGTCGGCGCGAGTCACAGGACCGAGCGCCCTGAACCGGACTTTCCGGCCGATCCGGGGTATTCTGGGTTTTCGACGATTTGTTGATAGAGAATGCTTGATGAATCGGGTTGTAAAAATCGCGCTGGTGTTCGCGGCCTTGTGGTTGGCGGGTTGTGCCGCGCTCGGTACGGGGCGCGAGCCGCCGTCTGTTTTCCTGCAGAATTTCCGGGCGGTGGAAGGGCCTGCCGGCTCGGGCCTTCCGGCGTTCGAGATCACGCTCCGGGTGCTGAACCCGGACCCGGAACCGCTGCGCCTGCACGGTGCGGTCTATTCGGTCCGGCTCGAGGGCCGTCGCATCGTCGAGGGCGTGGCCAACGATCTGCCAGAAATCGCGGGTTACGGCGAAGGCCTGATCACCTTGACGGCCGGGGTCGATCTGATCGGTGGCGTGCGTCTTCTGACCGAGCTGATCAACCAGCCGCGCGAGCAGTTCGAGTACCGCCTGAGTGCTCGTCTGGACCCGGTCGGTTTCGCCCGCGACATTCGCATCGAAGAGGTTGGCCAGATTGATCTGCAATCCGGCGGAAATCGGTAGGCTGATCAGGGCGGTTACATTCAGGGTCTCGCGACGAAGCCGGCCTCACGCTGATGCCTGATCGCAAGTATCAGAACCTCATCGAACGGTTCCTCGTAGCTGTACAGGGCCATGTACCCGGTACGGCCTCGCGAAATGACCAGTTCTCTGAGGCCGCTTTCCACGCCATGGCCGAGCAGAGGATGGTTGTTCAGGATGCTGACCGCTTCAATGATCGATTCGACGGTGTCCTGGGCAGCAACCGGCTCATCATCAAGCAGGAAGTCCACCAGTCTTTCAAGATCCGCAAGCGCTTGCGCGGAATAAATCAGTCGCGCCAATTTTTCGCTTCCGGCCTGCGCGTCGCTCGTCCTTGCGCTCGCTCCCGGATGTAGCTGTGAACGTCTTCAGCCTCGAACCCCAGGCCCGACTTCGAAGTTTCGACCCTCGAGGCCTGCGCATCGGCAACGAAAGCGGCGCGCTTTTCGGCTGCGATTGCAGCAGCCCGAATCGCCTCGATCATGAAGGCGTGTGGTGAGATGCCCTGCTGTCGCGCTGCGGCAGCGGCAAGTTGCTTCAACTCGTCCGGGAGTTTCAGGGAGGTTGTTGGCATGTTGCGGCCCTCGGGTCTGGTAACACCATGGTAGCACCGACCGGGTCCACTAGCCTTGGCGCGGACCGCTGGCAGTCATCAATTTCCCGCCTCGAACCGGTCTTCGAACACTTCATCGTTGAGCGACCGGAAGGCGGCCGTGACGTCGCAGTCGGCGGTGATGTTCTCGGCGCGCCAGCTTCCGCTTCCGATATCGACCGGAGAGCAGGTATCGCCGGTGACGCTTTCCAGTTCCCAGCCGTCGGCGGCCATGACGGTGAAATCCGCGCTGCCGCCGAAGTCGATGGTCTGACTGGCCGGATCGATCGTGCCGTCGCCCGACGCCCCGGCCGTGACGGTAAAGGTGGCGGTGCGGAAGCGTCCTTCGACCGTGCAGTCGTCGAAGACCGGGCTGGTGGTGAAGGTCGTGCCGACCAGGGTGCCGCCGCAGGTGCCGGTCACTTCGTCGATTTCCTGGGTCTTGCTCGGGGTCAGCTCGAACTCGACCTGCGAGCCGGGCAGGACTATCTGCGGCGTGGCCGGCGAAATGCTCCCGCCACCGCCGAAGGTGGTCGGGGTCACGGTGTAGGTGATGAGCTCGAAATCGACCGTGATCTGGCAGTCGGCGGTGATGTTCGGCGCGGTCCAGTCGCCGCCGCCGGTATCGGCCGGGGTGCAGGTGTCGCCGCGGACTTCCTCGATCCGCCAGCCGTCGGCCGGGCTGACCGTAAGCGTGGCCGATTGGCCGTGCTCGACGTTCTGGCTCGCGGGCCCGACCGAGCCCTGGCCCTCGCCGACCTGCGCGCTGACCGAATACTCGCTCGGCGCGAAGCTGGCCGCGACCGTGCAGTCGGCGAGTACGGGGTTGGTGGTGAACAGGTCGCCGCTGAGACTGCCCCCGCAGCTGCCGCTGACGCCGTCGATGTCGAAGCCTTCTTCCGCGCGGAGCTCGAACTGAACGGTCTCGCCTTCGTTGACCGTCTGCTGGGTATCCGGTGCGATCGTTCCGCCCGGGCCGGCCGAGGGCGTGACGGTGTAGGCCGGCGTCGTTTCAGGCAGATAGGTCAGTTCCAGGCACCAGGTGCCGAGGGCACCGGTGTCGTCGCCGGCGTTGTCGGACACGGTCAGCGTCCATTCGCCGCCAACAGCCAGTCCGTCGAAGGCCGCAAGCGCCTCGTTGGGAACGGCGTCGCCGAACAGCGCGGGCGGCGAGGGCGAGCACTGGCTTTCGACCGCGCCGTCAGCGCCGCCGTCATCCAGCCACAGATCGAAATCCTCCGCACCGCAGCCGAAATCCGTCGCTGGAACGCCGGGCCGGTCGACGAGCCGGACCGAGGTCGAGCCGTTGGGATGGACCAGGTCGAAGATCAGATCTCCGACCCAGGTGTGCTGGCCCTGCAGGCGCACGCGCACTGCGGTCAGCTCGCCGGCTGTCGGAACGTCGAGCGTTGCATCGATACCGGCCGGGGCGTTGTCGGGGATCGCCACCTGCGGGCTCGAGCAGAACTCGGCGACGCTGCTCTTGTCCTGCCGGAAGTCGGCGACGACGTCGCAGTTGGCGGTGATGTTCGGCGCGGTCCAGGTGCCGTCGCCGTTGTCAGCCGGCGTGCAGGTATCCCCGCTGACCGAGTCGATCGCCCAGTCCGGCTGCGCGATCACGAAGAAGTTCGCCGGATCGCCGGCCGCCACGGTCTGACTGGGCGGGTCGATGGCGCCTTCGCCGCTACCCACGCTGGCGGTCACCGTGAATGAACCCCCGGCCACGCTTGACCGGGCGGCGCTGTCGGCCGCAAAGCCCAGCGAAAGAGCCAGTGCGAGCGGGGCGCACCAGTGCTTGTTGATCCCGTTCATCGAATCGAATTTCCCTCATGCATCATCCGGGAGTCCACTGTTCAGGCGAATGTGAGCCTCTCCCGGAGTTTGGCTTCATGCTTGCGGCAGACGGCCACCGCCCATCCCGGCTGCACTGAGGCATCAAAGACTTCCTATGTGCCCTCTGCGTCTCCGTGGTGAGTTTTCTCTTGTCTACAGCCCCAACTTCAATCCAGGCGTCGGCAGATGCGCGTGACCTTGCCGCCGCGAACGTAGACTTCGATGGTCTTGTCGCGCTCGTAGAAATCGAGCCTGAGCCCCGCCGAGCCGCCCTGCTCGGTCTCCAGCCGCCACTCGCGGTCCGGTTCGAGCTCGAAGGCCTTGCGGGCCGAGTCGCCGATCTTGATCATCTCGCGCCCGACGAAAGCAGAGCGCATGTGGCATTCGCTGGCCACGACCGGGCCGGCCATGACCAGCAAGCCCGTCATCGAAACCATCCATCGCATGGCTGCACCTCCGCTGAATCCGGTCTTCAGTGTGCCAGAAAACCCGGCCGGAGCAAGCGGCCCTGCCAATACTCAGCCGTCGCCGGCCTCGAAGCGGTCGCTGAAGATGTCGTCGAAGATGCCTTCCCCGAGCAGACTGACCGTCTCGGGGCTGTTCACCGAGGTGCTGATGACGTCGAAGGCGGCGTTGTAGGTGCCCGCGTCGGGCGGGCTGAAGTCCACCGTGATGATGCAGGTCGCCTGCGGCGGAAGCGTCTGGCCGGTGCATGCATCATTGAATATCGAAAAGGCCGCGGCACCCGGGCCGGTGATCGGCCCGAGCTCGATGTCGCTGATCGGCCCGGCGCCGATATTCTGGTACTGGAGCTGAGCCCGCGTGATCGATCCGACGAGCCTGGTCCCGAAATTGGCCAGGAAACCGGCGCGAGCGTCTCCCTGGTCCTGATCCACGGTGCCGCTGGCCGCCGCTACAAGCCCGATCTCAAGCGCGTCACCGGCGTTCGACGTTCGCGCCTGCAGACTGCCGCCAAGCGCCAGGAGCGCCGCCAATACACTCAAGACTTCCTTTCTCACGATCATTCTCCCTGGGTCAAGGCGATGCCGGATATTCTTCTGCGTCCGGGTAACGCGCGAACGGCGGTGAAATCGGGTCAACAGGCCGACGGGAAGGGCTGTTCATCCCACAAGTCGGGCTCGTGTCCTGCGCGTGTCGGGGTCGTGCCGTAGCGGGGCTCGTGGCAGCGGCGGGATAATGCTCGCAATCCGAGTAGCGAATTTACCGAGGATCACCCATGATCATCAACAGCACCAGACTTCGAGAGCTTCGTGCCGCCCGCCAATGGTCTCAGGAGCAGTTGGCCAGTCTGAGCGGCCTGAACCTTCGCACGATCCAGCGCCTCGAGTCCGGCGCGAGAGTCTCGACCGAATCCCTGCGCGCTCTGGCCGCTGTCTTCGAGGTTCCGGCCGACAGCCTGCTGGTGGCCGATCCGACGCCCGGCCAGCCGGCGATACGGGCGATGCGGGAAGGACTGATGCGCGGGCTGGACTTTTCCGGCCTGACCTCCCGCGCGGACTTCTGGTGGTTCGCGCTGGCGGTAATCCTGTTGCTGGCGCTGGGTTCGCTGTTTGCCGAGACCGTCGGACCGCTGCCGCTGCAGCTCGCATCGCTGCTGGTCCTGGTGCCATGGGTCGCGGCCTGCACGCGGCGCCTGCGCGATGCCGGCATCAACCCCTGGTGGCAGCTCATCAGCCTGGCACCGGTGGCCGGCATCCTGGTTCTGCTCTACCTGCTCAGCTTGCCGGGCAGGACAGCGAAGCCAGGTGCGGGGATAGCCGACTGATACCAGCATACGATCAAAGGTGACCTGGTACGCTGGCGTCCCCGCGAACCCCTGCCCGCTCCACCATGAGTTGGGTCATGCTCATCGGAGCGGCCCCGAAAGATTGGCCAGCGCGGCCAAGACCTCCCCTGATCCCAGCTGCATTTGCACTGGTTCGGGCGCGGCGTGCTAGTCTTCCATCCGAGCCAAGCGACCGCTGGAAATTAGACGGCGAGCCAGCGACCAGAACCCTACCGACCGAGTCGGAAAAGCGCGGTGATGGTGGACAGCCGGCCACCCGCTTGGCTCATCCATTCGAGCTCCGGACCAACCCGTTTGCGCCGGGGAGACCAAGGCGTCGCGAGAGGGCAGCTCGAGTCGGACCTGATTAGTCATTGTGATCGTTCTGCAACTCTTTTATAGTGAGAACATGCTCAGCGGAGCGGGCGGCAGGTGCGGTCAGGCGCTCAACCCGCTGGCCCTCCCAGTCTAGCGGCCTGACCTTGCTACTGGCCGGGACTTCTCCGCTGAGCATGTTCCCCGTTAACTGTCTCTGCTACAACAGCAATCCCTCCCTCTGGTTATAGAGCGCCTACAGAGCCCATCCCAGCTCGTGCGGGGGATACAGCATGAAGCGGTCCATTACTTTCATGTGCGAGGGGCCATCCCCGCTCGCGCGGGGGAGACAGCGTGATCGCTTGATCGCAGCAATCAACGAGGGGACCATCCCCGCTCGCGCGGGGGAGACCGGGGCTCTGAGGCGGTCGGCGGATTTGGCGTGGGACCATCCCCGCTCGCGCGGGGGAGACTCTGGTTGACCTCGAAGTCGGTCCCCTCGGTGTAAACCATCCCCGCTCGCGCGGGGGAGACTCGTCGCGCTTGACTTCGACGCTGGCCTCGAACGGACCACCCCCGCTCGCGCGGGGGAGACTTCGCCGCGGCGACCCACCCCGACGACCTGGTGGGACCATCCCCGCTCGCGCGGGGGAGACGGCTGCCGCGTGCCTGCTGATGTTGAGCGGCTGGGACCATCCCCGCTCGCGCGGGGGAGACGCGACTACATCGGCCCGGCCGGCCTGGTGTCGGGGACCATCCCCGCTCGCGCGGGGGAGACGCGGCAGCGGTCGACCTGCGACTCGATCGGCAGGGACCATCCCCGCTCGCGCGGGGGAGACGTTCTAGGCTTAGTAGCTCATTCAAGACTTGTGGGACCATCCCCGCTCGCGCGGGGGAGACGCGGCAGCGGTCGACCTGCGACTCGATCGGCAGGGACCATCCCCGCTCGCGCGGGGGAGACGTTCTAGGCTTAGTAGCTCATTCAAGACTTGTGGGACCATCCCCGCTCGCGCGGGGGAGACTGGGTGGCGAACAGAAAGGCCAACGCGGGGCCGGGACCATCCCCGCTCGCGCGGGGGAGACTATCGCCATCGGTCCGAGCTGCTCCCCCACGGCGGACCATCCCCGCTCGCGCGGGGGAGACCCGATGATCCGCGTATTTTGGAGGCTTTTGCCGGGACCATCCCCGCTCGCGCGGGGGAGACCGACCTTTTCATGGGCGTATCGGGATACTGACGGGACCATCCCCGCTCGCGCGGGGGAGACTTTACACGGCGCACCCTGCTCCACTAAGCGCCGGGACCATCCCCGCTCGCGCGGGGGAGACATCCTCGCTTGCTTGATGGCGCGTGTTACCGCGGGACCATCCCCGCTCGCGCGGGGGAGACGGCTGTATCGCGCGGATCGGCTATAACCACAAAGGACCATCCCCGCTCGCGCGGGGGAGACTCCTCGAGCTGCGCCAATTCCGGCCCGACCAGCGGACCATCCCCGCTCGCGCGGGGGAGACGACGGCGGAGAAAGACATCCAAATCCTTATGACGGACCATCCCCGCTCGCGCGGGGGAGACCACGGCCTTTCCGGCTTGCCTGACGGGGAAAGCGGACCATCCCCGCTCGCGCGGGGGAGACATCTGCGGGTGTTTGCTGGCTGCTTATGTGCTGGGACCATCCCCGCTCGCGCGGGGGAGACGTTCTAGGCTTAGTAGCTCATTCAAGACTTGTGGGACCATCCCCGCTCGCGCGGGGGAGACTTTTCATCGATGAGGCATGGCAAGCCTTCCCAGGGACCATCCCCGCTCGCGCGGGGGAGACGCGGCCCGCTTTTTGTCGAGCTGGTTCCCCCAGGGACCATCCCCGCTCGCGCGGGGGAGACCTGCCGCTACATTTCAGGAGGTAAGTAACAATGGGACCATCCCCGCTCGCGCGGGGGAGACCTAACCTGATATTCGCACCCCTTCATGCATACGGGACCATCCCCGCTCGCGCGGGGGAGACACTACCAGAGACCTGAGGTTTAAGCGGCCAGAGGGACCATCCCCGCTCGCGCGGGGGAGACTTGACGCCCGACGGTGTGCTTGCCGCTTATGAGGGACCATCCCCGCTCGCGCGGGGGAGACGCACGAAGTTGGCCCAAACGGTGCCCAAGTCAGGGACCATCCCCGCTCGCGCGGGGGAGACCAATCGATAGCCGCGCTGCCGCAGGTGGCCCGGGGACCATCCCCGCTCGCGCGGGGGAGACCCGATTGCTCGTGATCGCATCGAACAATCAAGGGGACCATCCCCGCTCGCGCGGGGGAGACGTCATAAGGACCTCGACGTTTTCGTCCGGCGGCGGACCATCCCCGCTCGCGCGGGGGAGACTGGGTGGCGAACAGAAAGGCCAACGCGGGGCCGGGACCATCCCCGCTCGCGCGGGGGAGACTATCGCCATCGGTCCGAGCTGCTCCCCCACGGCGGACCATCCCCGCTCGCGCGGGGGAGACCCGATGATCCGCGTATTTTGGAGGCTTTTGCCGGGACCATCCCCGCTCGCGCGGGGGAGACATCTGCGGGTGTTTGCTGGCTGCTTATGTGCTGGGACCATCCCCGCTCGCGCGGGGGAGACGTCATGAAGGTAATTCCGCTCGCCTTTTTTGCGGGACCATCCCCGCTCGCGCGGGGGAGACCTGACGGGATGAGCGACGCGCAAGAATCAATGGGGACCATCCCCGCTCGCGCGGGGGAGACAGCTCCCACAAGCCGGGGTGCATGCTCCGGTGGGGACCATCCCCGCTCGCGCGGGGGAGACGTCGGTCCGGTTGTCGATCGGCGTTCGGTGGACGGACCATCCCCGCTCGCGCGGGGGAGACTTAAAACTGACAGCAATCATGGCGGCAGAGAAGGGACCATCCCCGCTCGCGCGGGGGAGACGACCTCGCCGCGAATCTCGACGGGCTTGAGCAGGGACCATCCCCGCTCGCGCGGGGGAGACTTCAACGGCCAACTTCTGCAGCCTGGAGAATCGGGACCATCCCCGCTCGCGCGGGGGAGACGCGAACAGGTGATTGCGAAGGTCTTCGATGCCGGGACCATCCCCGCTCGCGCGGGGGAGACTCTGAGCGCCGGCGATCTGCCGGTGCTCAGTGCGGACCATCCCCGCTCGCGCGGGGGAGACTCTGGATTACGGTGGAGATGGGGTTTTCCATAGGGACCATCCCCGCTCGCGCGGGGGAGACGCGACCAGGTCGGCCACATCGGCCACCATTCCGGGACCATCCCCGCTCGCGCGGGGGAGACTCGCGGCTGTGGCGGATATTTCCTGGATTGTGGGGACCATCCCCGCTCGCGCGGGGGAGACGCTGCTCGTTCGCGTCCACCGTGCTAAGGACTGGGACCATCCCCGCTCGCGCGGGGGAGACCTGGCGATGTCGCGCAGCAGCTTCTTGCACTCGGGACCATCCCCGCTCGCGCGGGGGAGACAGATTCATGGTGGTAGAAATGAACTGAGGCACGGGACCATCCCCGCTCGCGCGGGGGAGACATAGTCGTCCGCGTCGACGCCCCAGCCCCAGCGGGACCATCCCCGCTCGCGCGGGGGAGACATCATGGCCGGGCTTTCAGCGGTCCATGCGCTGGGACCATCCCCGCTCGCGCGGGGGAGACCTCGACCGCGACCTCATAGATCGCCGGCTCGAGGGACCATCCCCGCTCGCGCGGGGGAGACGGCGGGTAGCGGAAGCGAGAGTTGCGCCGCAGGGGACCATCCCCGCTCGCGCGGGGGAGACTCTAGACAGCAAAGTCCTGATCTTAGTGTATTTTCAAAGAACTGGCACTGATTCCAGACCGGACGATCAGCTATTCAGCGGCCCGCCGTACGAGAACCATTCCATCGACTTCAATCAATTCCCGGGGTGGTTCCCCCAAGTAAAGCAGACCTTGGCCACCCGCGGCCTTGGCATCCCGCCAGGTCATGATGATGGAGCCCCTGTTGAGATGTCCGTGCCAGTCTGTAAGCACGTCCCAAACCCGCTCCCGGACGCCTTTTGTCATTCTCGGGCTGGTATAGACGCCGGGAGCGATTTCAAGCATGACCGAATGCAGAAACCCACGATACCGCGCCTCCACATCCCGAGTCACGATCAGCGTCATGCTCATTCCTTTTCGGTCTCGCGTGCTTCCGGGGGCAACAGGAGATCCTTGATGCGATCAATCATTGCGGAAATGAGTTTCTGTGTACGGAATTCCTGTCCGGCTCGCTTCCGTACCATGCGGTCAATCGGATCCTTATGGTTGTGCTGGGCTTCTTTTGCGACTGCGAACGCAATGGGCAGGGTTACCGAATCGCGGTAGAGGTCGGCCACGTCCAATACAAAGGACTGGTCGGAGTCTTCATGAATAAATCCAAGCTGTGGGAGTGCCGAGACCGCCGCAACCGCGATTGTCGCGGCAGCCTGAACGGCCGTTGCAGCATGATTTATTGCCTGGTTGGCATCGTCCGCGGCGGTCGGCTTGTTACGGTCGTACCGGCGTCCTTTCCAGGCAATGCCGAACTGCTCTGCAAGCAACTTGTAGCTTTTCTTCATTCGCGCGCCTTCGATCCCCCGTAGCACCGCAATGTCCCGGTGGGGCAGCACCTCGCCCAATCGCCATGCATACATCCGCCGGGCGATATCCAGGCGTTTCGTGGGGTCGGACCAGAGTTCTGCCTGGCGACGAGCGCAATCGGACCGATCCGGGCCAAGCGGCGGTGCGGTGTAGCAGCGAACGCCATCCTCACCTACGGCCGCCAGCAAAGTGCCGTGCCGGGCGAGTAGCCGGAGCGCATCATGGCTGACAGTGCTTCCCGGTCCCAGCAGAATGATTGAAACCGCCTGGTGCGGTATCCGGTAACTTCCACGATCCAGGTTGCCGCCGGCAGTGACAAATCGAAGGCAGCCAACTTCCACGCTGAGAGCCCCGCGGTCCAGCCAAAGCAATCCGTGTCTGTTGACATGCGGAATTCGCGCCTTTTCCAGCCCCAACCGGCCTTTGAGCATGATCAGTCCAGAACGCCCGGTTGAGCCACAACCAGACAGCCAAATCCGAACGCCCGATGCCTGCCCAGCCCTCGGCTGAGTAAGGTCTTGAACGCGGCGGGCTGTTCAATGACCAGCTGGCCAACCATCCACGCGTCGGGGCCTTCGATCAATTGTGGCGACCGCTCGGCCCCCTGATCGCGACGGAGTATGCGTGTGCGCTGAAAGCTTGCTATCTGCACTTGCTCCAGCCGGCAGGCGCTATTGCGCCCCAGCTCGCGCTTCAGCCACTTGGCGTAGACCTGCTCGCGCTCGACTCCTGGATTGTCGATCGCCGCGTGCACAGCCGCATCCATTTCGTCGATTTTCCCCGACCTGGCGAAACGGCGGGTTCGCACAATCGGCCGGCATCGCACCTCAAAGCTGAGGCTCTGGCCGGCCCGCCAATTCTCAGGCATTTGCGTCATTTTTATCCGGTCCAGCGCCAGAGCGCTCTGTGCCAGCTCGTCGAGCTCGGGTTTCGCCTGTAGCCGACCCGGTTCTACCATGGTGTAGCCCAGCAAGAAATTCGAGCGCAGTCGTTGTCGGTCCACGAACGGTCGCGGAGCCATGTTTCCGAATGCGGCGGTGAGAAGTCCATGCCAGGCGTAGCCGGCATCTGGCGCATCGGCAGTGGGTTTCAAGCCGAGGCGCCGTTCCTGAAGGGTTGCCCAGCGGCCGAAGGCTTCTCTGTCCGGATCGAACTGAATCAGTGAAAGGCTGGTCACGTAGACTCTCCCCATTGCTTGCGCTGCCAGTATTCGGTGCCCTGATGGACGTCGCTGGCCCAGTCACGTCTCCCGGACAAGCGAATCAGATCAGCCTCTCCATTTCGCTGGCTCTGTTCATACAGCCAAACTTTCTTGGTCTCGGCTGCATCGCTTAAAGGCACCTGATGAAGCGCGTCGACCAGAGAGTCAGCCTCAACAACGCCGACCAGAAGCGGCTCACTGGGCAGGCAGGGCTTGCGACCGATGAAAAGTGGTCGCGCCGGGGCCTTCAATGCAGCCGCGCATTCGGCAGGCGTCGGTGGGTTGGCTTCGGGCTCCAGATGGATAGCGATCATGACCGAGGCGTCGGCATGGTACTGACGATAGCGAATGTGCGGGCTGGCGTAAGTCTTTGCTCCACCATCCCGCCCGGTGGGCGTGCCACGGGTGGTCCATGCCTTGTCGTCTTTGGCCAGTTGCGCGGTCTGGAAGTCTTGCAGGGCGTGGCCGCGCCGATCGGCTCGCACCGCGTAGCGCAGCCGATTCTGCAGGGCCTGCAGACGAATGGCGTCCTTTCGCTGATAGCCCAGCGCATTGCCAAGCAATCCAGTCAGCAGTGACGCAGACGGTAGTTGATCCGTGACACCGATGTTGTCGATCGCCACCCCACCGAAAGCCATCAGGGGTGCTTCAAGGCGCAAGAGCAGAACTTTCATGTTGCTTGTGCTCCGACCCCGCTCCCGGCGAAACGTGCGAGCTCGTCCAGACTGACGACCTCACAGTCGGGAATCCTGGCATCGAGGACCGTAAGCTGATGGCGCCTTTCGCCTGTCTCATAAGCCTTGTCCATTTTGGTCAGGTGGCTGGCCAGTGCCTTTATCGCGGCTTCTGCCGGATCCTGGTCACGTGACCTGATCGCTTGACGGAACGCGTTGGCGAGGGTTCGTGGCTGTCGGTCACCAGTTTCTATCAGCATGAATTCAGCGTAGCTGTACGGCGCTGTCGAACCCTTCTTGGCACCTGGAGAAACATCCGCAATCAGGTGCACCAGGTGTTCAACTACTTTCGTGGCGGCCTCGGCATCGTCGGCGAGGTTGGCGATCAATAGAGGAACGTCGATGACGGTGTATCCATAATAAAGGCCGCTGGCAAGTTCCATGTCGAACACGCCGGCCGCGCCGGCATCGCTGTCTTTGTCCTCGCGCTTCAGATCATCGACTACGGCCATGAAGTCGAGCTCGCGTTCAATGGCATGGACGCTGAGAGCATGAGCGACGTGAATGGCGGCATCCCTGTTGGACTCCGGGTCGGCGGTGACCATTCGACCGAACAGGGCGGTTTCCAGTCCGGCCCCATGCTTGAGCGCCCTCAGATTGCTGCGCTCCTCTTTGAAGAAGGTCTTCAGTGTTTCAGTCACCGCTGCAGGGTCACCCTGTTCCAGCGCTTCGCGAGTGCGCTTTATCAGGTAGGCAACCTCCGGGTCACCGAAAAACAAGGCCTGGCGCTGCTTGAGGTCCCCCGCCTTGCTGCCATACAAGTTCTCGACGAGAACAGTTTTTGCGGCATCCATGGCCTCCTGGCTGGGTTCGAGGCCTGTCGCAGCGCCGGGCAGAATTTTTCTCTCGATGACTTCCTTGGAACGCGAGCCGGTCGGTACACCGACGTTGGCAAGTGCCCAGGGATGCGCTTTGCTGGCCTCCACCGAACCCTGTCCGGCGACGCGCCAGTGCCGTTTCAGGCACTGAGAGGAAATTCGTGATCGCACCGAGCCGCCGAACGGGATCCGTTTGGCCAGTCCGGCGTCGTCGCGGTTGAGAAGAGTGGCGGGGTACGAGGCCAGCCAGTGAATCTGAATAAAACGACTGCTCATGATGCTTTCCTCTTTTCGGTTTTTGTCTGGTTCTGGAAACGTGTGTAGCTCAGGGCGATATCGAGTCTCGCCTTCTCCACTTTGTCCGGCCAGGCGCTTGCGGCCAGAGTCAGCCTGGCCAATGGCGTGAAGTCCATGCCTGAAACATCAGTGCAGCCGGCAAAGCGACGCGCAAGTCTAGGCAGAAGTTGCTGAAGCGTTTCGAAGTCGGCGCTAAGCAATTGCTTGAGCCGGTTCTCACTGAAATGCATGGCCACCAACCCCTGGCCCGCAGGTATGCGGGGCTCGTGCCGCCAGCGGCCCAATGCCAAGGTGTGCAAGATCAACAACCAGGCTGATATCTGTCTCGGGCCAAGTTTGTCCAGGTCCATGCCAGCCTCCGCCATTGCTCTGAAAGCGGCAGTTGACGATGCGCCAGGGTCAGATGGGTCCATCCGTCGAAGGGCTGCATTGATGCCGGTCTGGCCGCTTCGATCAGGATTTCCCATTCGGCGCTTCAGGGCAGTGATGACTTCATGTGTTTTCACTCTCTAGCTCCTTCGCTTCGGGGCGTGACAGGGGCAGTAACTTCCACAGTCCGGCGCGAAGCCTGCCCCACGCGCGCGCCTCGGCCAGAATTCGAGCCTCGCTGGGCGCAGGTAGCGCAGTGCAGGCTTCTTCGAACACCGTCTTGCAGACATCTGCCAGGAACAGACTCCAGCCCCGCGCTGCCTCATCGTTACTCATCTGCTCGGCGAAACTGGTATCGAGACTTTGAAAGAACTGGTGGTCCACTTCGACGTCGAACTGCCGTATCCATGGGCTGGTGCGGGGGCCGTTGGCCGGATGCTGCCAGTTTGGTTCAGCTCTCCCCTGAATACGCTGAATAAGTGCTGGGCGCAGAACCTTGCCGGAAGCGATACCAGCCATTTCCTGGAAGGATTTCGCTCGTTGGACGAATGCGGAGGTTCCGTCGCTGACACCCAGGTTCAGGCGTGACGCTGACCGGGCTGAAAGCAGAATCCGGCGGTGGTGAACGCCTTCGGTCTTTCCCTGCCCCCTGGCAATTCCCGCAGCGACAAGATAAAGCGATCTCGAGCCTTCTTCAGCCTGCGATTGGGGTCGGGCGAGCAGGGGTTGAATGTATTCGCCGGGATCCAGCAGTCGAACCATCCGCCGATAGCCGAACCCGTCGGAACTCAGCGTAAAGGCTTTGGACGCCTTCTTGTCGATCGGCATCCATGGGCAGCCCACGTTCCCGTTTGCCTCCTTGGCATTGACACGAGCGACCTTGGAGCCCGCAGTCCTGGCAGTGAGTCGGTCGCCGTCGGCGACGAGACGGATCCGTCGACAAATTTCTATAGCCAGTGGATGAAAGGCCGTAAGTGCAAGGCTCTTCTTTCCGTCCCATGGCAAAAGCCATAGCAGGGGCTGCAGTTCCCGGTCAGTCCCGACGCCGGCCTCGGCATACCACTCATCCCAGTGACGGAGCAGTGTCTGCACATCTCGCATGACCTGGCCGCCCGGCCCCAGTGCCGCTGCATGGCACCGAAGCATGGGTCGCGAGGCGAACCCGCCGTTCATTCGGGCAATGCCGTAATTGCCCGATCCGAAAAAGCCTTCGGTCGTTTGCAGACTGACAAGGGCATACAGCCATTGCTCAATACTGCCGTGCCCCATGCGATTGGCCTTGAGGTCGTGGTTCTTTGCCGTAATCAGCATGTCGATGGCATCGGCGAAACTGACGGTGTTCTTGTATTCGCCTTCCGCACCGCTCGGACAGGGCGGCTGGAGAAAAGCCGGTTGTTGCCAGTCGTCAACGACCATTCGCCAGGGCTGGTCATCTTCGAAGCCTGGGGTCAGGCTGCGCAAGGCCTGACACCAGGACTCGGCGCCATCAATCGTCTTGCTCGAGATTGATCGATGTGCCAGGGTGGCCAGCTGTGCCAAAAACATGTGCCAGGCCGGGTGCTGATGCGGGCGTAGTGCGGGCCAGTCGGTAATTTCGTCGCGAACGCAAAGGTCAAGCAGTTCGGGCAAAGAAACGCGACGGTTCGGCCTGCCGGAACAGGCCACGGTGATCAGTTCGTCGGTTAGCAGGTTCATTGTGGCCACCGACGGACACCCGTAGCCGCCCCGCTCGCGCGGGGGAGGGGGGACCTCTCGTCACTGCTAATTGGGTCCATCCCCGATTGGGTCGGGGTTGGGCGAAGCCGAACCGTCGCCTCCCCATTCTCACATGCTCCCAAGAGAGATTGCAGCCAGTCGCTGATGCGATCGGCTGGAAAATCAACCTCCCTGCTCGAATGGGCTGGTTTCCATGTGAATGCACCAGGTCTGTCGCAGCCGAGGGTGCCAATTTCCTCGCCGTTCTGGGGGTTCAGGACTCTGATTGAGTTCGAATATTGCATAAGTTTTTCCCTTCTGACCACTGGAATGCCCAGGACTCTATCACCATTTCCAAAAGAGAGCAACAATTATCAGTTATGAGATAGACCAAATCTTCCATACTTGAAAACCCCGCCATTGGTTTCGATGAATAATTCCGACGATTCACTTTTTTGATGCCTTGTTTCAAGCTCCCCGCTTTCCTTAGACATCCAGTGGGGTATAGCAAGCTCGTGCAGAATTTCCCCGAATGGGGTTTGCCATTCTTCGAGCAGCTCAAGGCGGGCTGCTGCGATGCCCAGTCGGGTCTGAATGCGGCGTTCGTCGTCGGGGAACTCGCTGTCATCCCACGGCTTGTTCCAGCGGCACAGAACATTGCCACTTGCCTGCCTACCAGCGATGTATGCACCGATCGCGTCACCCCAGGCCTGGGTCCAGTCGCCGCCGCGCGCATTCGCGAGCTGCTCGAGCCGCGCCGGGTCAGTGGCTGACTCGACCAGCTCGCGATTCTGCTCGGGAATGGTCAACTGCTCGTTTTGCTCAAGCAGCGTCCAGGTGGCGTCCAGTGATGGGAGGTTTTCGTAAGCCCGCTCAGGACCCATGCCGTGTCGGGAGCGACTGCGAGCCAGATAGGTCAGCAGCTCTCGCTTCGATGGCGTGAGCACGACCACGCGGGCCTTGCCGAATCCGGCCGGGCGAGATCGGGTGTGGTGGCGGTGTAGCCGGCCAATGCGCTGCAGCAGCACGTCGATAGGGGCGAGGTCTGTGATCAGCAAGTCAGCATCAATGTCCAGCGATTGTTCCAGGGTCTGAGTGCCGACGAGAATCAGGCCCCGGCTGGGGGATTTCTTGCCGAAACTCGTCTCGACCGCGCGGTCCAGAACGCGCCGGTCGGGAGCTGCGTAGCGACCGTGGTGGAGACAGATGACACCGTCTCCAGCGCCGCCGCGAAAGAGAATCGATTCATCTGCGCCTGGCAGCGCCTCGATGGCCTGCTGGGTTTCAATGGCCGCGTTGACCGTGTTGCGGAGAACAAGCAAGCGTGCGCCCTGACGCGCAGCAGTCACGGCGAATTCGGCGATGCAAGCCGGGTCGTCCAGCCAGTCCTGGCAATGCACCTGGACCGTCTTGGAGCGATCGGAGCGCTCGAGGCCACGCTCGTCGCCCTGGTCGGTAATGCTGGGGTACGGTGCCTTTTGGGGTTGTTCGTGGTGCCGGGCGCGATCATTGCGGTTCAGCAGACGATCTCTGGTGGCCAGGCCAAGAGTTGCCGAGAGCAGCAGGGCATGCCCGCCAGCCTGTTGATGGCGCTGAAGAACATTTTCCAGAATGCGGGCCATGTAGGCATCGCTGGCGTGTACCTCGTCAACCACCAGCAGACTTCGCAAGGCGACGAAACCGCGCAGGTGTGAATGTCGGGTCTGCAGTCCGGCAAGCAGCAACTGGTCGATGGTGCCTACGGCGCAACATGCGGCGAGGTATCGCTTCGTGTTCTCGGCTACCCAGCGCTTGTGAAGAATGGCCTCGTCATTGCCGTCCGGCCACAGTACCTCGAAGTCAGGCAATACACTTTTGGCTTCGACCCCGTCCACATGCCAGTAGCCGGGCAGCGCCAGCAGCACGTTGGGCCTGAGCGCTGGATCAGGAAATAATCGCTCGATGAAGATCCGCACTCGTTCTTCGATCTGGACCGCTGAGACGCGGGTGGGCAGCAAGAAAGCGAGCGAATCAACCTCGCCCTTCTCGAACAGAGTCTTGAAACGCCAGAGCGCGGCCTCCGTCTTGCCGCTACCCGTTTCCGACTCTGCTACTACCAGCGGGCCCAGATCCTCTCTTCCAACTGCCGCCTGCAGGGCGGTCGGTGCAAAAGGGCGGCCTTCAGGATCGGTGAAAATCTCCCCGAAAGCCGGGTCGCGATGAATCAGATCCTTGCGAATGGCCTCGACGTCGATGCACATGGCCCGCAGTACCTGGTGAGCCCTTGCGGATGCGGCTGGCCAGCGTTCCAGGCCTTGAGCCAGGTCATAAGGGAATGCATGCGGGCGGCTGTCAGAGCCGATCCAGTCAGCCAGCGAAACCAGGCCGGCAAAGGCGTGAACAAATTCAGGCGCCTGCGGTAGCTGAGGCTGATCCTCAGTGAACGCAGCGGGAAACAGGGCTCGAGCCGCTGCTCCCATTCTTTCCAAATTGGCCCAGGGGTCGTAGCCGCTCACCGCAGACCAGGTCTGATGGTGCTGGGGCAGAGGATGCCTTTGGGTGTTTCTGAAGTTCAGAGGTTGGCCGTGATGGGAAACGGCAGCCAGCCAGAGATCCAGCCCACCCCAATCGTCAATCTCGGCTATCGGGACGGCAGCAGCCAAGCGCCGGCAGCGCTCGGGGTGATGCAGAAGTGCGCCCAGGATCGCTGTATGGCCGCATTCCACGCCAGAGCCACTGATGCTGGCCGAACTTAGCAGTTTTAGGCGCTCTTCTCCATCGAGGGCCTTGGATTGAAAGCCCGTGCAGGTTTTCCCCAGATCATGCAGAAATGCGAGTACCGACAGCCGGTCCCTGTCCAGTGGTTCGAGAGCTCTGCCCGCCAAACGCTGCATTCGGCGCTGGCAGGTGGGGAGGTTCAGGAGCGCCAGCGCCACGGCCGCCACATCGATGCTGTGCTCGAGCAGGCCAAGGGTCGCTGTCAGCTCTCCCCCGTCTCCCTTCTTGAGTTTTCCCCAAGCTTCCTTTTGCATGACTACACCCGTGCCCCGTCGCCATCATGGCTTAACGGGCATCATGGCGCAAGGGTTTCTCAAAAGCTGAGAAAGTCGGCAGAGGCCGGTGATTCGCCGAGAGAATGGGTCGATTGACGCACGCCGATATGAGTCGATGAGCCGTCAAGCGACGAGATGCGGGGCAGGGAGAAATCTGGTGGCTATGGGTGGACTCGAACCACCGACCCCAGCATTATGAGTGCTGTGCTCTAACCGGCTGAGCTACATAGCCACGGGGAGCCGGGTATTTTCAGAGCTTTCGGGTTTCAAGTCAATAGCCCTGGCCCGCGCGCAACCGGTCGTTCGCGCGGGCCGCGTTTCGCTACTCAGGCCGCCAGGGGGTGGCCGAACTCGGCCTTGAATCGATCGCTGATCTGGCCGAAGTCGAATTCGTGGTGCTGCGGGCCGGAATGGGCGATCTTGAGCGCGCCGAGGATCGAGCCGAGGCGACAGGCGTCGGCGGGGTCCCAGCCTTTTTCGAGGCCGAACAGCAGGCCGGCGCGGAACGCGTCGCCGCAGCCGGTCGGGTCGGCGATCTTCTCGGGTTTGACCGCCGGGATGTCGATCTTCTGGCCGTTGTGATGCAGCTCCGAGCCGTCGCCGCCGTGGGTGATGACCAGTCCGCCATCGAGGCGCGCGCTGATCGCCGCATGGTCCAGTCCGGTCTTCTTCTTGAGCATTTCCCACTCGTAGGAGTTGACCGTCAGCCACTGGGCGTTGTCGATCATCAGGCTCAACTCCTCGCCGTCGAACATCGGCAGGCCCTGACCGGGGTCGAAGATATGCGGGATGCCGGCGGCGGCGAACTGCCGGGAGTGATCGAGCATGGCCTGTTTGCCGTCGGGCGCGACGATTCCGAAGCGAAGGCCCATGTCGGCGCTGATCGACTGGCGATGGTTCTCGTTCATCGCGCCGGGGTGGAACGCGGTGATCTGGTTGTCGTCCAGGTCGGTGGTGATGTAGGCCTGGGCGGTCCAGAGCTCGTCGTAGACGTTGACGTAGTCCTGGTTGATGCCGAGCCGGTCGAGGTGGCGGGCGTAGTCGTCGAAATCGGCGCCGACGCTGGCCATCGGCAGCGGTTCGCCGCCGAGCTTCTTGAGCGAGTAGGCGATGTTGCCGGCGCAGCCACCGAAGTTGCGGTGCAGCTCGGGAACCAGAAAAGCCACGTTCAGCATGTGGGTCTTGTCGGGCAGGATGTGGTCCTTGAAGCGCTCGGGGAAGACCATGATGTTGTCGTAGGCCAGCGAGCCGCAGATCAGCACAGACATTGAGTGGGTTCCTTGGGTAGGCGAATCAGCGGGATATTGTAACGAACTGATCCCAAATTCCTCCGGAAAGGCGCCAATTTAACCGAATCTTGCCAACATTCCGGTTGCCGGTCGGACGATGCGTTGCTACATTAGTCGGTCTTTTGCAACGCTCACGGGCCTACCACCTCCACTGTCATGTTCAAGCGCTTACGCGGCATTTTTTCCAATGATCTTTCGATCGACCTCGGCACCGCCAACACCCTGATCTACGTGCGCGGGCAGGACATCGTGCTCAACGAGCCGTCGGTCGTGGCGGTGCGCATGCAGCGCGGTCCGGGCGGCCCGCAGGAAGTCGCGGCGGTCGGGCTGGAAGCCAAGCAGATGCTCGGACGCACCCCGGGCAATATCCGAACCACCCGGCCGCTGAAGGACGGCGTGATCGCCGACTTCAACATGACCGAGCAGATGCTGCAGCACTTCATCAAGAAAGTGCATTCGACCCGCTTTCTGCGCCCCAGTCCGCGGGTTCTGGTCTGCGTGCCGTGTTCGTCGACCCAGGTCGAGCGACGCGCGATCAAGGAATCGGCCGAGGGTGCCGGCGCGCGCGAGGTGTTTCTGATCGAGGAACCCATGGCGGCCGCGATCGGCGCCGGCATCCCGATCCACGAGGCACGCGGTTCGATGGTGCTGGATATCGGGGGCGGCACGACCGAGGTCGCGGTGCTGTCCCTCAATGGCATCGTCTACGCGAATTCGGTGCGCATGGGCGGTGACCATTTCGACGAGTCGATCATCAACTACGTCCGCCGTTCCTACGGCACCCTGATCGGTGAGTCTACGGCCGAGCGGATCAAGATGGAGATCGGCTGCGCCTATCCGCAGGAAGAAGTCAAGGAAATGCAGGTCTCCGGTCGTAACCTGGCCGAGGGTGTGCCGAAGATGATTACCCTGAACAACAACGAGGTCCTCGAAGCACTCTCCGAGGCCCTGACCACGATCGTCGGCGCGGTCAAGATGGCGCTCGAGCAGACGCCGCCGGAGCTGTGCGCCGACGTCGCCGAGACCGGGATCGTGCTGACCGGGGGCGGCGCATTGCTGAGCGGGCTGGACAAGCTGCTGATGGACGAAACCGGTCTGCCCGTGATCATCGCCGATGATCCGCTGACCTGCGTGGCCCGCGGCGGCGGACGCGCTCTGGAGATGATGGATGAAAATCGCGGTGATTTCTTCTTTTCCGGCTGACTGGCCGGTCCTGAAGAGGCGCCCACCGGCCGCTTGATTTCCGCAGGCCCACAGTGATTCAGACCGGCAGCGGCTACGGCTCAGTGCTGCCCGTGGATCTCGGCGGGCGGATGGCGCGCCTGATGTTCTACATCCTGCTTTCGGTGGTCCTGATGACCCTCGACTATCGCGGCCAGTATGTCGATCGCTTCCGCGCCTGGGCGGGGCTGGCGGTCGAGCCGATCTTTCTGGCCATCGAGGCCCCGTTCCTTCTCGCGACCGGCGCGCGCGACACCATGACCGACCGCGCCCGCCTGCGCAGCGAGCGAGACGAGTACGAGCGTCTGCTCCGGGAAACCCGCGCGCGCTTGCTCGTCCAGGAAGAGCTCAGTCGCGAAAACGCCGAACTGCGCGCCCTGCTCGACGCGGCACGCGCGCTCGACATCCGGTATCACGCGGTCGAACTCCGGAACATCGACCTGAACCCGTTTTCCCACCGGGTGCTGATCAATCGCGGCCGGCGCGATGGCCTGGTCCCCGCGCAGCCGGTTCTGGACGCTCACGGCGTGGTCGGGCAGATCGATGAGGTGATGCAGCATTCGTCCGGGGTCATTCTCCTGTCCGACCCCGACCACGCGCTTCCGGTCCGGGTCGAGCGGACCGGATTGCGCACCATCGCCTACGGCTCCGGGCGCAGCGATCGCCTGCGCCTGACCGATCTGCCGATGAATGTCGATCTCGGGCCGGGCGATCGCCTGGTCACCTCGGGCCTCGGTGGTCGCTTCCCGCCCGGCTTGCCGGTGGGCCGGGTGTTATCCGTCAGTCGACCGGACGGTGAGGCTTTCGCGACGGCCACGGTCGAGCCACTGGCCAGGCTGGACTGGTCCCGGCATCTGCTGGTGCTCGCGATGGGGGCGGAGGCTGCCGACGATCCTGAGTCGGATGATGGGACGCCCGCCGACAACGCTTCGGTTGCAGACCAGGAAGCCGGTCCGCCCGGCGAGGAGCCTCGGCCGTGAGCGCGCGCTCGAGCGCCAACGGCCTGCTGGTCCTGACCCTGCTGCTGGGTCTGATGCTGACTCTCGTGCCGCTGCCGGCCGTGATCGAGCCGGCCCGACCGTACTGGGTCGCGCTGTTCGTCATCTACTGGAATCTGGAGGGCGGGCGGCTGCGCTATCTCGGGCAGGCTTTTCTGCTTGGCCTGCTGCTGGATCTGTGCACCGCGAGCCTGCTCGGACAGCACGCCCTGAGCCTGGTGGTGCTGGTCTTTCTGCTCGAGCGTTTCCGCGCGCGTATCCGCTTCTTTCCACCGTGGCAGCAGGCGGCAGCGATCCTGGCCCTGCTGGTCAACGACCGGATCATCCAGGTCTGGATCATCGGCCTGATGGGCTATGACTGGCCGGTCTGGAGCTGGTGGCTCGCGCCGCCGGTCGCGGTGCTGGTCTGGCCCTGGCTGTTCCTGATGATGGACGCCCTGCGCCAGGCGGGACGGGTCAATACCGGTGCGTGACGAGCAGCGCGAGCGCTCGGTCGTCGACGCACGCTTTCGCGTGCTGATAGCGCTCATGCTGGCAACGCTGCTGTTGCTGGCGTGGCGCTTCGGCGACCTTCAGCTCGGCGAACACGAACAGTTCGCGGCGCGCGCCGAGGACAACCGGATCCGCCTGCGCGCGCTGGCGCCGAATCGTGGTCTGATCCTCGACCGCAAGGGCCGGGTGCTGGCCGAAAACCGGCCGGCCTACCGTCTGGTCGTCGTTCCCGAGCGCACGGGTGGACTCGATGCCACGCTCTCCCAGATCAGGCAGCTGGTCCCGGTCAGCGACGAAGAAGAGCGACGTTTCGAGCGTTCGCTCCAACGATCGCGGCCGTTCGAAGCCATTACGCTGAAGGACAATCTCGACGAATCGCAGGTCGCCAGGGTCGCGATCGAGCGCCACCGGCTCGATGGCGTCGAGATCGAACCGTATCTGACCCGTCACTACCCGCACGGCCCGGCGCTGGCCCACGTGGTCGGCTACATCGGGCGGATCGACACCGCCGATCTCGACCGGCTCGACCCGGAAGCGCGCGACCAGTACCGTGCCACCACGCACGTCGGCAAGACCGGGATCGAGCGCTATTACGAAGGCGCTCTGCACGGTCGTGCCGGACTGGAACGGGTCGAGACCAACGCCCAGGGGCGCGTGGTGCGGATGCTGGAGCGAACCCGGCCGGTGCCGGGCGAGGACCTGACGGTCAATCTGGATCTCGAACTGCAGCTTGCCGCCGTCGCCGCGCTGGGCGACCGATCGGGGGCGGTGGTCGTGCTCGAGGTGGATACCGGCGAGGTCCTGGCCCTGGTCAGTCACCCGGGTTATGACCCGAATCTGTTCGTTCACGGGATCAGTCAGACCCGCTACAACCGCCTGTTGTCCGACACCAGCCGCCCGTTGTTCAACCGCTTCCTTTCCGGGGGTTACGAGCCGGGCTCCACGGTCAAGCCTCTGATCGCGCTGGCCGGGCTCGAGCAGGATCTGATTACCCCGACGACCGAGGTTTTCTCGCGCGGCTGGTATCAATTGCCGGGGCACAGCCGCCAGTATCGCGACTGGCGCGAAGAGGGTCACGGTTGGGTCGACCTGCGGCTCGCTCTGGCCGAATCGGTCAACGTGTACTTCTACCAGCTGGCGGTCGAACTCGGCATCGATCGAATCTCACGCGAGCTGGCGCTGTTCGGTTTCGGTCGCGTGACAGGACTGGATCTTCCGGGCGAAAACGACGGCGTCCTGCCGACTCGCTCATGGAAGAGGGCGACCTTTGGCGAGGCCTGGTTTCCGGGCGAGACGGTGATTACCGGGATCGGCCAGGGCTTCACGATCGTCACGCCCCTGCAGCTCGCCCATGCAACCGCGGCGCTGGCCGGACGCGGGCTGACGGCCCCGCCGGCGCTGGTCGGAACGCGCGATCCGGTCCAGATGGTCGTGCACGACCCGGAAGACTGGGAGAGCGTTTTCGAGGGGCTCGAGGCCGTCGTTCACGGACCGTCCGGCACCGCCCGCTCGATCGCCGAGCAACTGCCGGTGCGCGTGGCGGGAAAGACCGGCACCGCTCAGGTCTTTGGCCGTCCGGACGACGACGAGGACGATGAAGACCGCGAGGATCTGCCCGAGCACCTGCGCAACCACGCGTTGTTCATCGGATTCGCTCCGCTCGAGGCACCGCGGGTGGCTCTGAGCGTCGTCGTCGAGCATGGCGGCGGTGGTGCCCGCGTCGCGGCTCCGGTGGCCGGGGCGGTCCTGCGACGCGCTCTCGAGCTGGGCTACTGAGATGACCGTTGACTGGCTGAGCCGACTGCGGCTCGATCCGATCCTGACCGGACTGCTCCTGGCCTTGATGGGCCTGGGGTTGTTCGTGCTCTACAGCGCGGCGGAGCAGGACATGGGCACGGTCTGGCGCCAGCTCGTACGGCTGTCGCTGGGGATGGCGGTTCTGCTGGTGATCGTGCAGATCCCGCCGCGCTATCTGCGCATCTGGGCGCCCTGGCTTTTCGCCGCGGTGGTCGCGCTCTTGATCGCCGTTGCCTTCATGGGCGTGGGCCGCGGCGCGCAGCGCTGGCTCGACCTCGGCGTGATCCGCTTTCAGCCCTCCGAAGCGATGAAGCTGGCGCTGCCGCTGATGCTCGCCGCGGTGCTTTCGCGCCGCCCGCTGCCGCCCGGCTGGATTGATCTGCTGATCGCCGCGGCCGTGATCAGCGTGCCGGTGGCCCTGATCATGATCCAGCCCGACCTCGGAACAGCCGTTCTCATCGGCACCAGCGGCCTGTGCATCCTGTTCCTGGCCGGCCTGAGCTGGCAGCTCATCGTGGCCGCCGGGCTCGCGGTGGCCGCCGCGCTGCCGGTGCTCTGGATGAACCTGCTTGACTATCAGAGAAGCCGCGTCCTGACCTTTATCGACCCAGAGCGCGACCCGCTCGGCGAGGGCTGGAACATCATCCAGTCCAAGATCGCCGTCGGGTCCGGGGGCTTGCTCGGCAAGGGCTGGACCGGCGGCAGTCAGTCGCATCTCGAATTCCTGCCCGAGCCCCACACCGATTTCATTTTTTCGGTCCTGGCCGAGGAGTTCGGTTTTGTCGGCGTGGTCGGGTTGCTGGCGCTCTACGGCGCCATCATTCTGCGCGGGCTCTACCTGGCCGAGCGTTGCCGCGACAGCTTCGCCCGGCTGCTGGCCGGCGCACTCGTGTTCATGTTCTTTCTCTATCTCGTGGTCAATGTCGCGATGGTCAGCGGTCTGTTGCCGGTGGTCGGCGTTCCGCTGCCGCTGGTCAGCTACGGCGGCACTTCGGCGGTCACGCTGCTGGCGGCCTTCGGTCTGATCATGGGCCTGTACAGCCGCCGGCGCTTCATGGGCTGATCGCGGGCACCGGCTCGGGTCGCAGCACTGCAGGGCCTGTACAGCCGCCGGCGTTTCGTGGGCTGAGCGCGGGGAGGTCGGAGAGCCTGTCATCCCGGACTTGATCCGGGATCCTGAATTCAAGGCCTTTGATCACGTTCATCGAAGTCCCGAAGCCTGAGCTCCCGGCGCTGCGCTGCGCTCCGGCCGGGATGACAGGAGAGAGCCAGGAGCCGGGATGACAGGAGAGAGCCAGGGGCCGGGCTGACCGGGGAGAGCCAGGGCCGGGATGACAGGAGAGAGCGACGGGCCGGGAAGGCGGGCGAGAGCGGCCGGCCGGCGTCAGAGGAGGCGGCAAGCGAGCGGGGTGAGGCAGGCGGAACGGCTCGAGGGTATTGATAGAATCGGACAGGGCCCGGAAACCTTTTGGTCGGCAGAGTCTCTATATTCGACTGTGGCGAAGCTTACGGAATGATGGTAAAGATGCGGATTGCGTTGATTTTGCTGTTTTTTTTGCTGCTCGGAACGGCGTCTGCCAATGAGCCCCATCCCGGGGCGGAAGCGTTCGTCGAGCGCGCGGTGGCCGAACACGATCTCGATCCGGAGCTGGTTCGCGCCGTGCTGGCTGATGCGCGCTATCAGCAGGCCATCATCGATGCCATTACCCGACCGGCCGAATCGAAACCCTGGTATCGATATCGACCGATTTTTCTGACCGAATCGCGGACGGCCGGCGGGGTGGATTTCTGGCTGGCTCACCGCGACCTGCTGCAGGCCGTGTCGGAGCGTTTCGGTGTCCCGATAGAGATCATCGTCGCGATCGTCGGTGTCGAGACCAACTACGGCGGCAATACCGGCAGCTATCGCGTGATCGACGCGCTGGCCACGCTCGGCTTCTATTTCCCCCGCCGCGCAGCGTTCTTCGCCAGCGAGCTCGGCCATTTCCTGAGCCTGGCCCAGGAAGAAGACCTGCCGGTCCACGAGGTCCGGGGTTCGTATGCCGGCGCCATGGGGATCGGCCAGTTCATATCATCGAGTTACCGGGCCTATGCCGTCGATTTCGACGGCGACGGGCGGCGCGACCTGTGGCGTTCGCTGCCCGACGCGCTGGGCTCGGTGGCCAACTACCTGGCGGACCACGGCTGGAACGAAGGAGAGGGGCTGGTACTGCCGGTCGAGGCGATGCCCGCTGGCGTCGAGGCCTCGCCCGGGCTGCGCCCGGATTTCACGCTCGGCGAGCTTGAAGCCAGAGGCGTCGTCGTCCGGCGTTCTGGCGAGGCCGACGAGACACCGGTGACGCTCATCGCGCTTGAAACCGAGAACGGGACCGAGCACTGGGTAGGCCTGAACAATTTTCATGTCATCACTCGCTACAATCGCTCGCCGCTCTACGCGATGGCCGTGACCCAGCTGGCCGACGCGATCAGGGCTCGCGTGCCGTGATGCGCGGATGGCTGGCGCTCACCTCGGTGCTGCTGCTGGCGGCCTGCGCGCGCCCGATCTTCGATGCTCCCGACGGCCCGCCCGATGGAGCGTTCGACCCGAGCCGGATCCAGAAGCCGGAGCCGCGCCCCGAGCCGCGCAGCGCTTATGGCAATCACACGCCGTATGAAGTGCTCGGCCGAACCTACCACGTGCTGCCGGGCGCGGAAGGCTACTCGGAGCGCGGCATCGCCTCCTGGTACGGAACGCGGTTTCATGGCCGCGCGACTTCGTCGGGCGAACCCTATGACCTTTACCAGCTCACTGCGGCCCACCGGACCCTGCCGCTGCCGACCTATGCCCGGGTTCGACATCTCGGCAATGGCCGCAGCATCATCGTGCGGATCAATGACCGTGGCCCGTTCCATCCCGACCGGATCATCGATCTGTCCTGGGCGGCAGCGGTTAAACTGGGGATCGACCAGGTCGGCACCGCGGAGGTGGAAGTGACCGCGATAAGCTTCGATGACCCGATCGAGCGGCTCGTTCGTCCGGCCAGTGTTCCGGTGATGCTTCAGGTCGGCGCGTTCAGCGAACGGGAGCGCGCGGATCGGACGATCGAGAGCCTGCGTCGGGCCGGCATCAGTCCGCTGCATTCCGAGCGGGCGCGGGCGAACGGAAAGCGCGTCTGGCGGGTTCAGGTCGGGCCGATCTCGGAGGTCGGAGAGGCCCTGGCCATGGTCGAGCGTCTCACCGCCCTGGGTTTCGAGCCGCCCCGATACGTCTACCCATGATCAGCCTCGAGGGTCCATGAATAGCATTGAACTGCCCGCAATCCGGGTTGACCGGCCTGTCATGACGATGGCTCAGGCGCTGGTGGTGCTGGCGCTGGTGGCGCTGGCGTCCATCCCTTCGGTTGCGCAAACCCCGGTGCCGGCGGTGCCATCGATCGGTGCCAGCAGCTTCATACTGCTGGATTTCCACTCGGATTCCGTGATCGCTGGTGAGGATCCCGACAAGCGTGTCGAGCCGGCGAGCATCACCAAGCTCATGACTTCCTATGTGGCTTTCAGCGAGATCGCGCGCGGCAATCTCGCGCTCGACGACGAGGTCCTGATATCCGAGAACGCCTGGCGCACGCCGGGTTCGCGCATGTTCATCGAGGTCGGCAATCGGGTGCCGGTCGAAGCCCTGCTCAAAGGCATCATCATTCAGTCCGGCAACGATGCAAGCGTAGCGATCGCCGAACATCTGGCCGGCACCGAGACCGTGTTCGCCAGCATGATGAACGAACAGGCGGGTGCCCTCGGGATGACGAATACCCGGTACGTCAATGCGACCGGTCTGCCGGACCCCGGCCAGTACACCACGGCGCGTGATTCGGCCATCCTGGCCCGTGCGCTGATCCGCGATTTTCCGGAATTCTACGGCTGGTACTCCGAGCGTGAGTTCACCTTCGCGGACATCCGTCAGCACAATCGCAACCGCCTGCTCTGGCGCGACCCTTCCGTCGATGGTCTCAAGACCGGGCATACCAGTTCGGCCGGCTATTGCCTGGTGACCTCGGCAAGCCGCGACGGCATGCGCCTGATCAGCGTGGTCATGGGAACCGATAGCGAAGAGGCCCGGGCCAGCGCCAGCCAGGCGCTGTTGAACTACGGATTCCGCTTTTTCGAGACCTACCAGCTGTACGACGGGGGCGAAGAGCTGAAGCAGGAAACAGTGTGGAAAGGGCGCTCCGACGAGGTCGGCCTCGGCCTTGAAGGCGAGCTGTTCGTCACCATTCCGCGCGGTCGCTACGACGCGCTCGAGGCCACGGTCGAGCTGAATGATCGCCTGCTGGCGCCGCTGGCCGCGGGGCAGGTGGTCGGTGAGCTCGTCATCGATCTGGATGGCGAGGCGGTCGTCCGCCGCCCCCTGGTGACGCTCGAACCGGTCGAGCGCGCCGGATTTTTCGGCCGTACCGGCGACAGTGTTCGGCTCTGGCTGGACGGTCTGTTCGGCGGTTGAAGTCGGGGTTGCGGCAGTGACTGGCAAGACCTCCGAAGATCGCGGCCTGCAGTTCCCCTGCGATTACCCGATCAAGGTCATGGTGCGGACCGGGGCCGAAGCGCGTCAGGCCGTGCTCCGCGCGGTGGCCCTTCATGCCCGATTCGATCGCTACGATGATGTTCGTGTCCGCCCGAGCCGCAACGGTCGATTCGAGAGCATCACGGTCACCATCCAGGCGGCTTCGCGCGCGCAGCTCGAGGCCGTGTATGAAGAGGTCCGCGCACTGGATGCGGTGGTCATGACGCTGTGAGCGAAGCGCGGGTTTCAGGTTTCAGGTTTCCGGTTTCCGGAGGGCCGACCGTTGGATACGGCCCACTCGCCGTGCGTGTGCTGGGTCGTCAGCCGTATCGGCCGGTCTGGCGGGCGATGCGGGAGTTCACCGATCGGCGCGACAAGGAGACTCCGGACGAGCTCTGGTTGGTCGAGCACGAACCCGTCTACACCCAGGGGCTGGCCGGCAAGGCCGAGCATCTGCTTTCGCCTGGTGATATCCCGGTGGTTGAAACCGACCGTGGGGGCCAGGTGACCTACCATGGACCCGGCCAGGTCGTGGTCTACCCCCTGATCGATATTCAGCGTCGGGATCTCGGCGTCCGCTGCCTGGTCGATCGCATGGAACAGGCCGTGATCGATCTGCTGGCCACCGACGGTCTCCGGGCCGAACGTCGCGCCGGGGCACCCGGGGTCTATATCGGCGAGGCCAAGATCGCCTCGATCGGTCTGAAGGTCCGCCATGGTCGCACCTATCATGGGCTCGCTCTCAATGTTTCGATGGATCTGGCCCCTTTCGGTGGTATCAATCCCTGCGGTTTTTCCGGCCTCGCGATGACCCGGTATTCGGATTGGATCCCGGGAAAGACCTGGAGCGAGGCTGCGACCGGCCTGGTTGAGGCGCTGTGTACGCGATTGGAGTACTATCGGTCTGACGAATCGCCTTGATCGCCCGGACGTCTGGCGCGGGCACCCGAAAGAGCCCTCGATCAGCGGCTTTTCGGCCGGCATAGAAACCATTCGCTTATCGACAGGTCCTAGATGACATGAAGAAATCAGCGCCCAAGATTCTCGTCCTCGCCATTCCGCTGCTGGTCGTATTGCTGACCGTCGTCTTCCTCGCGCCCGGCCAGGCGAGCGTCAATGAACCCGCCGAGAGCCGGCTGGAGCCGAAGACGGAGCATCGTTTCGCCAGCAGGCTGGCCACTCGCTTCATCAGCGGGTATCACTATCACAGGGGCGAGTTCGGCGATGACCTTTCCGGCCGGATCTTCGACCAGTACCTGCGCCTTCTGGATGGCAATCGTCTGTATTTCACGCAGGAAGATGTCGACGATCTCGAACGCTACCGGCCGCATCTTCATGATGCGCTCAAGGCGGCCGAACTCGAGCCGGCCTTCGATATCTTCAATCGCTACCTGCGCCGGGTCTCCGAGCGGACCGACTACGCGCTGACCCTGCTGGGAGAGGGTTTCGATTTCAGCGTTGATGAGCAGTATCGCTTCGACCGGACCGAAATGCCCTGGGCCGAAGACCTGACCGAGCTCAATGACGTCTGGCGCCAGCGGGTCAAGAACGACTGGCTGCTGCTGAAGCTGGCGGACCAGGAGGCCGACGAAATCGTCGAGACGCTGAGCGAGCGCTACACCAATCTAGATCGGCGCATCAGCGAGTTCAACAGCGAGGATGTGTTCCAGTTCTTCATGAACGCCTATACGCGTTCGATCGAGCCGCACTCGGCTTACATGTCCCCGCGCAGCGTCGACAACTTCGAGATCTCGATGCGCCTGTCGCTCGATGGCATCGGAGCGATGCTGCAGCGCGAAACCGAGTATACGACCGTCATCGAGATCGTCCCGGGCGGGCCGGCCGATCTGGACGGTCGGCTGCAGCCCGGTGATCGCATCGTCGGCGTGGCTCAGGAAGAGGAAGAGATGGTCGATGTCATCGGCTGGCGTCTCGATGACGTGGTCTCCCTGATCCGCGGGGAGCGCGATACCACGGTGCGGCTCCGGATCCTGCCGGCCGACACCGGCCTGAGCGGACCGCCGGAGGTGATCGACATCGTTCGGGACCAGGTCCGTCTGGAAGAGCAGGCGGCCAAGAGCGACCTGATCGAAGTGCCGCATGGTGACGGCGTCAAGAAGATCGGCGTGATTTCGGTTCCGGTGTTCTACGTTGACTTCCAGGGTCGGGCGCAGAACGTTCCGAACTATCGCTCCAGCACCCGCGATACACGTCGCCTGATCAACGAGCTCAAGCAGGAGGGGATCGACGGCCTGGTCATCGATCTGCGGGGCAACGGCGGTGGTGCCCTCGTCGAGGCCACCACGATGACCGGCCTTTTCATCGACGAAGGCCCCGTGGTCCAGGTGCGCGATTCACGAGGCCGGGTCAACTTGGAGCGCGATCGCGAGCCCGGAATGGCCTGGGCCGGCCCGCTGGCCGTGCTCGTCGATCGGCGCAGCGCCTCGGCTTCGGAAATCTTCGCTGGTGCCATTCAGGACTACGGCCGCGGCGTGATCATCGGCGAGCACACTTTCGGCAAGGGCACGGTGCAGAATCTCATCGACCTCGACGAATTCTCCCGCAGCGACGATGCGCGACTGGGGCAGATCAAGCTGACCATGGCCCAGTTCTATCGCGTCAATGGCGGCTCGACCCAATCGCGCGGAGTGGTTCCGGATATCGTGCTGCCTTCGGCGGGCGATCCTGAAGAGTTCGGCGAGAGCGCCCTGGACTTTGCCTTGCCGTGGGGTGAAATCGAACCGGCCCGGTACGAACCCGTGGCCGATCTCTCCGGCCTGGTCGCGCGTGCGCGGCAGCGTCACGAACTCCGCCTGAGCGAGGACGAAGAGCTTCGCGAGCTGATGGAGAACCTGGCCGACTGGGAAGAGAGCGGCGACAAGACGTCCGTTTCCCTTCATCTCGAAACCCGTCGCGAGCAGATTGAAAAGGCGGAACGGCGTCGCATCGCCCGCTACGGCGATCCGGAAATGGATACCGATGGGTCGGCGGTCGATGCCGATCCGGACACGGCGGTCGATGCCGGGGCCGAATCCGAAGACGATGCGGCGGAAGATCGCGATCTGTACCGGATGGAAGCCGGACGCATCCTGGCGGACCTGATCGAGCTGGATCGCGAGCAACAGGTTCTGGCGCACTACGCCCGGCCGGATGCCGATCCGACGATCATTCAGTAGGCCTTTCCAGGCCCGGGTGGATTGGCCCGGATGACAGTTGGGCGCGGTTCGAGGACGCTCCAGGTCGTTGTTCCCGTCCCGGTTCCGCGCGCATTCGATTATCGCTTCGAGGGCGAAGGCCCCATTCCGATGCTCGGCAGTCGGGTGCTGGTGCCCTTCGGGCGGCGGCGTCTGGTCGGTCTGGTCGTCGGCCAGTCGGCGGCCAGCGTTGACGGTGAGCTTAAGCCAGTCGAACGCGTTCTCGATGCGGGTCTTGTCGATCCCGCGCTGCTGCAGCTTGGTTTGTGGTGTGCCCGCTATTACGGCTTTGCGCCGGGTGAATTGGTCAATCTCGTGTTGCCGGGTGCACTGCGTCGGAGCAAGCCGTTTCGGGCGACTGATCCGAATGGCTGCCGGCTGACCGAGGCCGGGCGAATGGCCGACATGGCCCGCGCGCCGGCCCAAAAGGTGATTCGCGACCTCCTGCTCGCTGGTGCCGAAGCCAGGAAGGCGCTTGTCGACGCGGGTGCCAGTTCGGGCGTTCTGAGCCGCATGATCCGCGAGGGCCGGGTTGAAACGGTCGAGCTGCCCGCTTCTTTCGAGCCCGAGCCCGGGCCGCAGCTGAACGTCGAGCAGCGCCGGGCAGTCGCGGCGATCCTGCGCTGCCGGGATCGCTTCGTCGCGCTCCTGCTGGGCGGCGTGACCGGGAGCGGCAAGACCGAAGTCTACCTTTCCGCTGCCCGCGCGCTCGTTCGCCGGGGGCGGCAGGTGCTCGTCCTCGTTCCCGAGATCGGGTTGACTCCGCAGCTTCTTCGTCGCATCGAACGCCGCCTTGGTCAGCGCGCGTTCGTTTACCACTCCGACCTGAGCGAGGGCGAGCGGCTGGACTGCTGGCAGGCTGCGGCCAGTGGACGTGCCCGCGTGATCGTGGGTACCCGTTCGGCGGTTTTCCTGCCGCTTGCAATGCCGGGCATGATCGTGATCGACGAGGAACATGACGCCTCGTTCAAGCAGCAGGAAGGGGCGCGTTACCAGGGCAGGGATGTCGCCGTGCTGCGAGCCCAGCGTCTCGGCATCCCGGTGGTGCTGGGATCGGCCACGCCGTCCCTCGAAAGTCTTCACAACGTGGAGGCGAAGGGCTACCGGCTAATCCTGCTGGCCCGGCGGGCCGGAGCGGCGCGGCTGCCCGACTGGCGGGTGCTGGATCAACGCGGTCAGCCGGGACCGATCGCGCCGGCCCTGATGGCGACCATGGAGCGCCATCTCGGAGAGGGCGGTCAGGTTCTGGTCTATCGCAACCGGCGCGGTTACGCCCCGATCCTGATCTGCAATGCTTGCGGCTGGCAGGCCGATTGTCAACGCTGTTCGGCGCATATGACCCTGCACCATCAGCCGTCGCGTCTGCAGTGTCACCATTGTGGTGCCCGGCAAGCGGTTCCCCGGCGCTGCCCGGACTGCGGCTCGCCCGATCTCGTCTCGCTGGGAGCGGGCACCGAGCGGCTGGAAACGCTGCTGGCCGAGCGATTCCCGGACATTGCGGTCCATCGGGTAGATCGCGACAGCATGAGCACCCGGCACGCGTTCGAGGAACTGCTCGACCGGGTCCGGTCGGGCGAGCCCTGCGTCCTGGTCGGGACCCAGATGCTGGCCAAGGGCCACCATCTGCCGGGCGTGACGCTGGCGGTCATGCTCGATGTTGATCAGGCCTTGTTCAGCGCCGATTTCCGGGCACCCGAGCGCCTGGCCCAGGCCGTCTTCCAGGTAGCGGGCCGGGCCGGTCGGGCCGAACGGAGAGGTGAATTCGTGCTCCAGACCCGGCATCCGGAACATGCGCTGCTGAGCCAGATTCTGGGCGGGGACTATCTCGGGCTCGCCAGGCGCCTGCTCGAAGAACGCCGGGCCGCCGGCCTGCCGCCGGCCCGGTCGCTCGCGCTGCTGCGGGCCGAAGCCCATCAGCCCGATCTGCCCCAGTCCTTTCTGAAGCGCGCGGCCACCGTTCTCAAGGCACCGGGTGTGGAAGTCGCCGGTCCGATTCCGGCCGTGATGAGTCGTCGCGCCGGCTACTGGCGCTTCCAGCTATGGCTGCAGGGCCAGCGGCCGCATCTCGTGGCGGCCGTCGGAGACCGGCTCGATGCCCTCCGGAAACTGCCCGACGCGCGCCGCGTCCGCTGGCATCTGGATGTCGATCCGATTGAACTGTAGCGCGCTGAAAAAAACCCTGCGCGGACCTTTCACCGGCTGAATGTGATCGGCATTCGTGCCGGATCGATCACTACTGATTCGATTTGGCCTTGACCCGCCTGGTCGGGGGGTTGACCCAGACGACTTCGACGCCCGCACGGGTCGCATGGCGCTCGACGGTGTTGACATAGGCGCTGTCAATCTGGGTCGCCGATTGTCTGACCTGGGCAGAACCGGCGCAAGCGGACAGGAAGAAGGTTGAAATCAGTATCGAGAGGAAGAGAGACAATCGCTTCATGACATCACTCCGATCGGTCAAAACAAGAGCCCTGCACCACTGACGTTCCTCGGGCTGCCCGGCGAGCAGCGAACCCTGCGGGAGAGTGGATAAAGCTACCAGCGCCATGTCTCTCTCGTCAAGGCGCAGCCCGCGCGCCGCGAGTCGGCCGCGGCAGCGCCGGTGGCAACGGCATGGACGCCGCCGAAGAACAGATTCCGATCGGGCCACCGGCGCGCGTCTGGATAGTGATCCGAGAGCCAGGCGAGGCTGTCGGCCGGCCAGGCCGCGGTCGGGGCTTCCAGCGCGAGGCGACCTCGTTCGAGGTGCAGCCGCGGCGCGTCGATGGCGGCCTGCAGGGGCTGGTCGAAGTCGATCAGCCGGCCGATGACCTGGGCCAGGGTGGTGCGAATGCGATTCGAACCGCCGCTGCCGAGCAGCCAGCGCTGGTCGCCGCGCTGAACGAGGGTGGGCGCCATCATCGAGGCGAGGCGCCGATTGGTCGGCCAGCCGTGGAAGCCGCAGCGATTGATGTCCTCCTCGCCGAGCATGTTGTTGAGCACGATTCCGGTGCCCGGCAGCACGTAGCTGTTGCCCTCACCATTGGACAGGGTCATGGCCACCGCCTGGCCGCAGCCGTCGTCGATGCTGATGTGGGTCGTACCGCGCTGGCTGGCGGCGCTGTTGGAGGGCAGTTGCATGAAGGCCTGACGCAGGCCCCGCGCCGAACCGAGCAGTTCGGGCTGTTCCAGGTGCTGGCGGAGATCTTCGGATTCGGCCATCGCCTGACACAGTGCGGCCAGATGTTCCGGTGAATCAGGCCTGACCGCCGGGTCGAGATCCCGGGCCAGACTGGACGAAGCAAGGGCCAGCATCATCCCGCCGAAGGCCGGCGGAGGCGTGGAGCAGACGGTTGCGTCGCGATAGCGCCATCGCAGTGGCCGGCGCCAGCGCGGCCGATAGCCCGACAGGTCGTCGAGCGTCAGGTGCCCACCGTTGTAGACCGAGTCGGCGGCCAGGCGGCGGGCGAGTTCGCCGCGATAGAAGCTGTCCTCGCCAGCCTGGCCAAGGTGGTCGAGATAGTCGGCCAGCGCCGGGTTGCCGACGCGGCTGCCGGGCCCGGGCAGGTTTCCCTCGCGGTGGCCCAGGCCGAAGACCCGGGCGGTATCGTCGCTGGCGCGGACGATCGGCTCGAGTATTCGGAGGGCGTAGGCCTGGACTCGATTGACTTCGACCCCGCGACGCGCGAGCTCGATGGCCGGCTGAACGACGGCGGCCAGTGGCATGCGGCCGAATCGCCGGCTCAAGGCCAGCAAGCCGGCCAGCGCGCCCGGTGTCGCGATCGCGGCCATCCCGACGTGGAACTCCTGGACATCGGTGCCGAAATTGCCGGTGATCGGATAGAAATCAAGGCTGTCCAGGCGCCGTTTGCGCGGTGTCTGCGTGAAAGCATCGAGCGCCAGCGGCGCTTTGCCGTCGCAGTGAAACAGCGCATGAAGACCGCCGCCGAGCGAACACAGTAACGGTTCGGCGACGGCCGCGGACAGGGCCGCAGCGACGGCGGCATCGGCGGCGTTGCCGCCCGCATCCAGGATCTCTGCGGCGGTGCGCGTGGTTTCGATGTGGCCGGTCGCGATGCGCCAGTTGCCCGTCGCTCGCTTGTGGTTCTTGCTCGACAGCGGTGCCAGCTCGAGTCTCCTTGGGTGCGGCTTGGGTGCAGCATGCGAGGCGGGTCCCGCCATCGACCCGCGACAGGGTCCGAGATTAGCGTATCGCGGCGGCGAGTGTCGACCTGGCGAGTCATTAAAGGTTTCCTGAATATGTACTAGACTCAGCCATCTGCCGATTTACCGGAAATCGCGTTTCGCCCACGCCCTTCGGGCTTTCTGGGCGAGTTTCTTTTGCCAATCGATGCAAAAGAAACCAAAAAATCTGTCGCTGGCGAAGGCACCCGCCTGCGGCGGGTCCCCTGCGCTTCTCGGTCCGGGCGGCGGTCGCTCAACTCACTCCGCTAACGCTCCGTTCAGACACACGCTCCCTTTTTTCCGCCCGGCCCTGCGATGCTCGGTGCCTTCGAGGCTCGAAAGTCGAAACCACAGGGGTCAGATTTATGGTGCTGATCGCACAGGCTGGGGCTTGGCACAGTCTGGTTTTTCCAAGCCCAACGCATTCTTTCAGATCCGACGCCGTCGACGCAGCCGAGTAACGCAGGCTCGGCCGGAAAAAGAGGCTTCGTGTGTCTGAGCGAAGCGAGTTGAGAAGCCTCCCGGCCGAGGCGAGTAACACAGGGCACCCGAAGGGCAAGTCGCCCAGGCCCACCCTTAAGCGCTTTTGGGTACTTTTGAGGCGTCTGTCAAAAGTACCTCGCACAGGTAGCGAAGCGTGTGCGAAACCGCCTTTGGTCAGCTTACGGCCGTCGCGTTCCCTGGCAGAGTAATCGCTCATCACAGTCACAGACCGGTTGGCTGATAGCTGAGTTACGTACCTAATCACGAAAGGTTTTGAGCGGGCTTGCGGGCAAGCTTCGAATCAGCAATAATATGCGGCTTATTTTCAATTCCAGCAGGAACGCAAGGCCATGAAGGCAGACATTCATCCGAACTATCGCGAAGTGGTCTTTCAGGATCTTTCCAGCGACCTGATCTTCAAGACCCGCTCGACCGCGAAGACCAAGGAAACCATCGAATTCGAGGGTGCCGAATACCCGCTGATCAAGGTCGAGGTATCCAGCAAGTCGCATCCGTTCTACACCGGCAAGCACAAGATCATGGATACCGCCGGCCGCGTTGACAAGTTCAAGAAGCGCTACGGCAAGTAAGCCGTTCCACTCCAGCGGTCGGCCGGCCGGTCGACCGCTTCGAGACGCCCCCGGTTTCCGCGAACGTCTCTCCTCTACTGGATGCAGTGCCGCTTGTCGGCTCGGCGATGCCACCTGTCGCCCCGGGCTTCCAATTCCACAGTGCCGGCCCTATGCTTCAGCCTGTGTAGAAGGGGTTGGCCTTCAGCCGAAGGATTTTGTATGGCGCGTCGCCAGAACGGGTTCACGTTGATCGAAGTGATGATCACGGTCGTCATCCTGATCATTGCCCTGGCCGTCGTGATTCCGAGTTTCCGCGGTGTACTGCAGAGCAATCGCGTTTCCGCGCAGGCCAACGAGCTGATGACCGCCGTGCAGCTCGCCCGCTCGGAAGCACTCAAGCAGGGGCGCTCGATCACGATCTGTCCGGCCGACACTTCGGTGGCCGATCCTGAGTGCGGGGCCGACTGGGCGCAAGGCTGGATGGCGGTGGTCGACGGCGAAGCGCCCGGCAGCACCGACATCGACGAAGTCGAGATTCTGCGGGTCTGGGCGGCACCGAGGTTCGACGCGACCCTGACCTTCAGCGGAGACGAACCGTTCCTGCGTTACCTGCCCAACGGGGCGATCGACGGTGCGACCGGAACGCCGCCGTTCCAGATGGCACTGCGGATTCCCGACTGTATCGGCAATGCCGCACGCAACATCGAGGTGGCCCGCACGGGCCGCGCAACGGTCGAACAGGTGGAATGTGACTAGAAAGAGTGTGGTGAATCGACGGCAGCAACGCGGCGTCACCCTGATCGAGGTTCTGATCACGGTCCTGGTCGTATCGGTCGGGCTGCTGGGCCTGGCGGCGCTGCAGACCTTCGCGCTGCAGTCCGGCAACACGGCTTACCAGCGCTCGCAGGCGACCAACGTGGCCTATGAGGCACTGGATTTCATGCGCGCCAATCGCCGACCGTTTCTGGAAGGGGCCGGCGTAGACAGCGTGCAGGATCATTTCACCGAAGCCCGGATCCTGTCCTGTCTGACCGTGACCAGTGACCTGACCGACGAAGTCGCGACCGTGAACGTGCGCTGGCTCGATGACCGCTCCATCGACGGCGATGGCGATGGCGACTGTCCGGACGAAGGCATGTTGACCTTCACCGTTTCCAGCCGGATCTGATCGGGAGTGACGCGATGAAAGAGAGAATCCACCGTCGACTTCAGGTTCGGGGCGCCAGTCCCGCAAGGCAGCCGGGCCAGACCCTGGTCGAATTGATGATCGCCATGGTCCTCGGTCTGATGATCCTGGCCGGCGTTGTCCAGCTGTTCATCGCTTCGCGTCAGACCTACCAGACCACCGACGCGGTCGCGCGCGTGCAGGAAAACGGCCGATTCGCCGTCGATATGCTCCGCCCGTCGCTGCGCGAGGCCCAGACCGGGGGATTCTGCGCGGGCGCCATGGCCATCACCAACCATCTCGATCTGGCCGACGCGCTCGCCCAGCAGCTTTTTCTCGCCAACCGGCCGATGTTCGGTTGGGAATTCGACGGCACGGGTCGCGGCGATGAGTACGAGATCACCGACCTCGAGCCGCCGACCGACCACGATGACTGGGAAGGGCCTTCGGACCTGCCCGAGGCGCTGCGCGGGGAAGTGGTGGCCGGCAGCGACGTGATCGCCGTGCGCAATCTCGAAGTGATCGATTGCCTGGAGGCGACCGGCACCGCCGGCGCGGTGATCGATGTGGACGCCGCGACCGGCTGCGACATACCGCAGTGTCAGCTCCTGCTCGTGACGAACTGCCGCTCCGGCGCGGATCTCTTCCAGAAGTCCAATGCCGGCATGGACGATGTCGGCAAGGCGGGTGGTACCTGCTCCGATCCCGGAAACCTGGCCGCCGGCAGCGAATTGAACTGGTCGACGAGCTACGGGGTCGATACCCAGTTCTATCGCTACCGCACCCGTTTCTACTACATCGGCTTCAACGCGGCGCGGAACGAGCCGGGGCTGTATGTTGCGGACTCGGTCGACGGCACCGACAGCGTGGACATCGAAGAAATGGTCGAGGGCATCGAGAACATGCAGGTGCTCTACGGCATCAGTCTGCCGGCCGATCAGGGCGGCGACGGGCAAAGCGTCGATTTCTGGCTGACCGCCGATGAGGTCGAGAACTGGGAGCTGGTGATCGCGCTGCGCACCACGATGCTGGTTCGCTCGCAGGAAAACGCGGGCCAGGACGAAATCGAGCAGGTCTTCGATCTGGCCGGCGCGGAAATCACCGCTGGCACGGATGCCCGGCTGCGGCAGCAGTTCTCGACGACGGTGGCCCTGCGCAACCGCGTGCTGGTGAATTGATTCGGAGGCTTCCTGATGACCCCGTCACCATCGATCGAAAGGCGCAGCGGCCTGCCGCATTTTTCAGGCGGTCCGCAGCGCACTCGCGGTGTCACGCTCCTGATCGGGCTGATGATCCTGCTGGTCCTGGTCATTCTGGGCCTGACCTCGAGCAATGTCAGCATGATGCAGGAGCGCATGGCCGGGAATTTCCGCGAATCCAACCTGGCCTTCCAGGCGGCTGAAGATACCCTGAGAGAGATCGAACTGCGCTTGCAGGGCACTAGCGGCGGCACCGGCGGGCTGGGAGTGATTCCGTCGTGGAGCGACGATGCGAGCCTGGAGATCAATGATTGTACGCTGCAGCGGCGCTATGGCCCGACCAGCTCGGATGACTGGAATGACGCTCCCTGGCAGGACGCACCGAGCACGGACGGAGAGTTCATGATCATCGATCTGCGCGACCAGCCGGCCTGCCGCCCGATGGAAGAGGAAGATGGAACGCCGCGAGGCTCGTATTTCCTGATTGTCAGCCGGGCTTTCGGGCCTGGCGGTGAGGATGATGCCCGCCGGGCCGAGGCGGTTCTGCAGTCCATGTTTTTCTGGCCCTGATTCAGGACGGCACAGTGTCTCCTGATGGCGAGGTCCACAGAATGAGTAGAACGTCATGATGAATAATTCGAAGTGGATGGTCACGGCTCTGATTGCGCTGACCGGGTTTGTCGCCGGCCAGTCCGCCTATGCCGAACCCGAAGTCAATATTTCCCAGGATCCGCTGTTCCTGACCGGGGCCAATGCGCCGCCGCTGAACATGCTCGTCATGGGGCGCGATCACACCCTGTATTACGAAGCCTACAACGACGCGTCGGACCTCAACGGTGACGGCGTACTGAACGTCGGTTACGAGCCTGAAAAGGTCGACTACTATGGCTATTTCGATTCCTTTCTGTGCTACTCGTATAGTGATGAACGCTTTTCGCCGTCGGGCGAGGCCGGGGCCAACAAGACCTGCAGCTCGGGCTGGAGCGGTGACTTTCTGAACTACATCACGACCTCGCGCATCGACGCACTGCGCAAGGTGCTCTATGGCGGCATGCGCGTGGTCGACACCGAATCGATGACCGTGCTCGAGCGGGCCTACATCCCGCAGGATGCGCACAGCTGGGGCAAGGAATATCGCTCTATCGAGCACGACGGCTACGACATTAGGGACTACACCCCGCTCGATCTGCCGGCGGCTGGTTCTCGCCACCTGTTCGCTAACACCACGTTGCTCAAGGACGACATGCTGTCGCCCAACAGAAGTATGGATATGGCGCCGCTGATGCGCGTGCTCACCAACTCGAACTACCGCATTTGGGAGTGGGTCGCGATTGAACGACCAGTTGCGGGTACGCGCTGCGGCGAGCGAGGCGACAGCGGTCCTCCTTGCGAAGTCGCGGGCGGATCTCAAACATTGGGTCACCCGGACTCTCACAGCGCGTTCGAAGAGATGATCGAGCGCGTGACCGGCAACTCCGCGCAAATCTGCGGGGAGAGTACCTTGGATCCGATCGACACCGATGGCAGCAACAATAATCCGTTCACAGGGTCATTGACCCCAGGGAATTGTTCGCATGACAATTATTTGACCATTATCGATGGACACCTGCGGCCAACGCAAAGCGGCACGCATACCTATGAGTTTGCGGCCAATGGAGACGATGCGGTTGAGCTCGTCATCGAAGGAACGCTGATCTCCGGGTGGTACGGTGGACATGGCAACGTAGACTACGACCCGGAAGACATCGGTGAAGATATCGTTGCCGAAGGTGGCTTCATCGGTTCGTACGAGATGACCGAAGGGGAGTTCTACAGGTTCAGCTTCCACCATGAAGAGGTGGGAGGCGGAGATAACTACCAACTCCTTTGGCGTCGCGAGCTCGGCGATGATGACTGGACCGACTGGGAAATCGTGCCGTCCGGCAATTTGCGCGGAGTGGAGAATCCCGATCAACCCGGTGCACCCCGTATCCGGACCTGGAGCAAGGTATTGACCGTGCCGTCGTCGGATATGGATGATTATGTAGTCCGCGTCGAGGTCTGCGACGAAGACTATCTTTCGGACACCTGCCAGGAATATCCCGGAGACAACGATCCCGTCTACAAGCCGGTTGGGTTGCTGCACCAGTTCGGCGAGAATAATTCAATGCTCTTCGGCCTGCTGACCGGCTCGTTTACTCACCCATACAACACCCGCGGCGGCGTGTTGCGGAAGAACATCGACAGCTTCCGCGACGAGGTCGATAGCACGACCGGCCAGTTCACCGATGTCGACGGCATTGTCGCGACATTGGATAAATTCAGAATCGTCGACTTTAGAATGGATCGCGATTTCGAGTATCGTGGCGGATGGCTGACCAGCGCGCCGATGGCGGGGTCGAGCAGCCAGTTCCCCGACTGGGGCAATCCGATCGCCGAAATGATGTTCGAAGCCTTGCGTTATTACGCCGGTGGCGAGGAAGGTCGCGCGGAGTTCATGCCTAATCTGGTCGGCGGCAAGGAGCGGGTACAACTGCGCCACTATATCGGCGATCAATACATGCGGCTTCCGGTGGCCGAATGGGATGACCCGTTCACCCGCGACAGCGGCGAAGCGCTCTACTGCTCGCCAGCCGCGCAGCTGGTGATCAGCGACGTCAATCCGAACTACGACACCCAGTACCTGCCCGGCAGCCACTGGAACGCCGGGTTTTCGGATGACCTGACCGAGCTCGACGTCAGCGCCGAAGCCAGCACGATCTGGAGTGAGGAATTCGGCGGTACCCGACTCCACTTCATCGGCGAAACCGAAACCGTTTCGGACAGTGCGCCAACGCCCAAGGAAGTCAGCAGCTTCAACATCCGCGGTCTGTCGCCGTCGGAGCCAACCAAGCAGGGTGGTTACTACGCGGCCTCGGTTGCGCGCTACGCGTTTCTGAACGACCTGCGCGACGAGCTTGACGGCAAGCAGCATATCCACACCTTCTCGGTGGCGCTGGCCTCGCCTTTGCCGAGAATAGAAATTCCGGTCGGCGGCAATATCGTGACCGTCGTGCCTTACGCGATGTCGACCGGGCAGGGCAACACTGACTGGACGGGTCGTGATTTCATGCCGACCAATACCATCGTCGATTTCTTCATCGAGACCTTCGCCAACACCGATCCGGAGGGGTCGGACAAAGACGAGGATGTCAACGATGGTCTGCCCTTCATTCGCTTCCGGATCAACTACGAGGACGTCGAGCAGGGTGCCGACCACGATATGGACGCGATCGTGCTCTACGAACTGCGCGTCAACGCAGATGACACTTTGACCATCTCGCTCGATTCACAGTACGAGGCTGGCGGGATCAAGCACAACATGGGCTATGTGATTTCCGGGACGACCGCAGACGGTGTGTATCTGGAAGTAAGGGATGACGACTCGCCTAGCTATACAGCCGACGCGGCCACCCCGCCTGGAGTGGAAGCCGGCGGCTGTGGCGTCGGTGATGCACCGGAAGCCTGTGATGATCCACTGCCTCTGCAGGCATCTCGCACCTTCGAAGTCGGTGGTGATTCCGCCGCGACCGTGCTCCAGGACCCGCTCTGGTTCGCGGCCAAGTACGGCTCGGATCAGGACGAGGACATGCAGCCCGGCGACGATCCCTCGAACTATTTCCTGGTCACGAACGCGACCAACCTGGCCGCTCAGTTGACCCAGGCCTTCCAGCGCATTCTGGCCCTGGCCGACGCCACCAGCATCGCTACCGAATCGTCGCGGGTGCGCGAGGGTGCGTTCCTGTACCGCGCCGAATTCGATACCGAGGGCTGGAGCGGCAACGTGACCGCGCTGAATCCTTTCACGCTCGAGGAAGTCTGGAGCGCGACGGACGGAACGACCATCAACGAGCCCGGCAGTCGGGACATCTACACCTGGGAGCCGGACTTCGGCGCGCGGGCCTTCGACACCTCGATCCCGGTCAGCAGCGAAATCCGGACCCGTCTGCTGCCGGCGGGCCACACCTTGCCGGTCGGCCTCGAGACCGATGTGCTGATCGAGTACATCCGCGGTGATTACACCGCCGGCGAGCCGTTCCTGCGCGAAAGAGAATCGCGCATCGGCGACATCATCAATTCGCGCCTTCGGTTCTCCGGCCCGGTCAACGAGGGTTGGGCGCGCCTGCCTGAAGACGCGGGTGGCGGCGTCAACGACAGTGGCACCTACGGGCGCTACATCGACTGCGACAAGCAGGATGACCGGGTTGACGGTTTCGAGCTGCCGGATATCGACGGCTGCACGGCGGGTCGCAACAATACGGTGTTCGTCGGCTCGAACAACGGACTGCTCCATGCCTTCGATGCCGAGAACGGCGAAGAGCTCTTCGCCTATCTGCCGGCAGGCATTCAGGAGAATCTGTGGCGTCTGGCTGACCCTGACTACGACACGGGCCACCAGTTCTACGTCGACGGTCAGTTCGAGATTCGCGACGCCTTCGACGGCAGCGAATGGCGGACCGTATTGATCGGCGGCCTCGGCGCGGGCGGCAAGGGCGTGTTCGCGCTGGACGTGACCACGCCGCAGTCGTTCGAGGCCTCCGACGTGTTGTGGGAGATCGGGCCCGATGATGACTCCCGAATCGGCCACGTATTCGGCCGTCCGCGCGTGACCCGTCTGGAAGACGGTGCCTGGGTGGTGGTCTTCGGCAACGGCCTCGATTCGGCGGACAACTCCGGATCACTCGTTGTGGTCGACCTGTTCGATGGTGATATCCTGCAGGTGGTCGAAACCCCCGACGCCACGGTCGGCGAAGGCGACAACGAGGAGCGGGTGGCTTCCGGGCTGAGTTCGCCGGCGATCTGGTCGGCCCTGTCGGGCCTGTACGCCGAACGCATCTACGCCGGCGATGTCTTCGGTCGCATGTGGCGCTTCCCGATCGAGTCCTCATCCGTTCAGGCGCCGCAGCTGCTGTTCGAAGATCCGGACAACAACTCGATCACCGTCACGCCGACCACGGCGCGCGATATCGCCGGTGGCGTCTACGTGTTCTTCGGCACCGGTCAGTTGTTCGAGGAAGGTGACAACGTGATCTCGGCAGTGGACGAACCGGTCCAGCATTTCTATGGCCTGCTCGACAAGGGCACGCAGATCACGCGCGACTCGCTGACCGAGCGCAGCCTGGTGCTCGACGAAGGACTGCGCACCATCGATGCCAGCGACAGCCTCGGCACGACCGGATGGTTTCTGCCGCTCGAGGTCGGCGGCAACGCCAAAGGAGAGCGAGTGCTCAATTCAGCCAACGTGTCTTTCGGTCGACTGTTGTTCAGGACCTACGAGCCCAACGAGGATCCGTGTCTTGGCGGCGGTATCATTCGCGATTATCCGCTCGATGCGATCAGCGGCGCGATCGCCAGCGGGCCGGGCGGATCGCTCAAGATCATCGAGCGCGGTGGGCCGCCGTCCGGCGGCAGTGACTTCGTGATCTGGGAGCCGCCCATCGGTGGTGATCCCGGCGATCCGGAAGACCCCGAGTTTCCCGGTTCGGATGACGAGGGCGATCCGCCGGATGTGCCGGACGATCTGACCGGCGATCCGGAAGGCTGGTGTCCGGAGTTCGGCTTCGTCGACCTGGACGGCAACTTCACGCCGCTGGGAACGATCTGCGACGGTCGCCAGGTCTGGCGTCAGGTGCGCTAACTGGAGAGTGATCCGATGACCCATGCAATCACCGAGACCCGCAAGCCCCTCGCACTGACGAGGGGCTTTACATTGATCGAGATCATGATCGCCGTGCTGATCCTCGGCATTCTCGCGGCCATCGCGATTACCTCGTATCAGAACACCGTGATCCGCAGCAATCGCACCGAGGCCACGATCCTGCTGAGTCAGACCGCGCAGGCGCTCGAGCGCTGCTACACGCAGTTCACCGCCTACAATGATGCGAACTGCGCCGTGCTGGGACGTATCCCGATCGCTTCCGAAGGGGGCTGGTACATCATCGAGGACGACGATGAAGTCGCGGCGGCGGGCTTTACCCTGACCGCGGTGGCCCAGGGACGGCAGGCCAATCTGGACGACGAGTGCGCCAACTTCACCCTCAACCACCGTGGCCAGCGCGGCGTGACCGGAACCGGTAACGCGGCCGATTGCTGGTAGCGATCGTCGGCCGGGGCATTGGCAGCGATCTCCGGTGAAGAACGTTGATCGAGCGCGGGTCGCTCGGCTCGTCTGACCAGGACCTGCCGCGAGCGCCGCTGATTCCCGAACTGTGTCGACCGCCGGCATTGCTGCTGGTGCTGCTGGTCGCTGCGGGCCTGGCTCTGGCACTGGCGCTGATCACGGCCCGGACCGGTCGGGGTTTCCTGACAGACTTCGGTCTGACCATGGTCTACGTGCAGTCCGTCGGCCTGGTTTCCGCGGGTCTGCTGTGCCTGGCGCGGCGGAGTATTGACCGGATCGAGCCGTGGCTGCAGGGCCTGATCGCGTTTTCGGTGATTCCCCTGGTCAGCGTAGTGGCCAGCGCGGTGGTCGTGGTCTGGCTTCCGGCGGCGGTCGGCGAAGCGGGTCCTGCCTGGCTGATCGCCCGCAACCTGCTGCTCGGTTCGCTGGTCTCGCTGTTGCTCATCCGCTATCTGTCTCTTCAGCAGCGCTGGAAACTGCAGGTCCGGGCGGAGTCCAGCGCCCGCCTCGAAGCGCTGCAGGCGCGCATCCGACCGCACTTCCTGTTCAACGCGCTCAACACCATCATCGACCTGGTTCACGACCAGCCCGCAGCCGCCGAGGAGGCCTTGCTCGACCTCTCCGATCTATTGCGCACGGGGCTACGCGCCGACTCGCGCCAGACTCTGGGTGAGGAGATCGATCTGATCGAGGGCTACCTGCGTCTCGAAGCGTTCCGGCTGGGTGATCGGCTCGTTGTCGAGTGGGACCTGCCCGCCGACATGCCGCGCGACCTCATCATTCCGGCCCTTCTGATCCAGCCGCTGGTGGAAAACGCGATCGTGCACGGCATCGCCCGACGTGGCGACGGCGGAACCCTGCTGATTCGAGCCCGTCTGGCGCGATTTCGTCGGCTTGAATTCACGATCGAGAATCCGCTGGCCGAGGATGGCGGCGGTGCATCGGCCGGCAACCGCACGGCCCTTGATAACATCCGTCAGCGACTCGAACTGGCCTACGGCGAGCGAGCGCGCCTGACGACCGGGCAGGCCGACGGCCTGTTTCGCGCGACGCTGATATTGCCGCTGGATTACTGAAAAGGATCAAGGATCAAGGATCAAGGATCAAGGATCAAGGATCAAGGATCAAGGCGAAGGGCGAAGTATCCGTTTTGCCATACCGGCCGGAGCGCAGCGTAGAGCCGGGATGACTCCTGGGCGGGGGGCACTATGCAGTCAGTCCGTTATTGATCAATTCGGGCAACTTCCGCCACGGCACGATGCGGGTCTGCTGGCGACGTTGTTGCTCGGCACCGCCGTGGACGATTGCTGCACTGCGCACGTCATCGGTCGGCAGCAGTTTCATCAACCGGTTCAGCGGCCGGGTCATGCTGCTTGCAACGGTTTGGCCAGCCTTGCATTCTATTAGATCGATGCGTCCCAGTGTTTCGATCAGCAGGTCCACCTCCAGGCCCGATTGATCGCGGTAGAAGAACAGGCCTCGGCGCTCGTTGGCATGATGACGGCGCTTGTAGACTTCGGATATGACCCAGCTTTCAAAGATGGCGCCTTTGAGCGGGTGCGAGCGAAGCTGCCCGGGCGTTCTGATATCCATTAGCCAGCACAACAGGCCGCTGTCGACAAAAACAAGCTTTGGGCTACGAATCAGCCTTTTGCGAATATTGCCTGACCAGGCCGGAAGTGCGAAAGCAAGAAAGCTGGCCTGCAGGATTGATGTCCAGGCCTTGGCGGTGGGTTGTGACACCCCGCAATCACTGGCCAGAGCCGAATAATTGAGGATTTGACCGCTGCGACCGGCGCACAGGCCCAGGAAGCGCTGAAACGCCATGAGATCGGAGATGCCGGCCAATGCACGGACATCGCGCTCTACATAGGTTGCGACGTAGGACGCCAGCCAATCCGATGGTTCAAGCTGCTGTTCGAAGATTCTCGGATAGCCGCCCCGGATCAAGACCTGTTCAAGTGAGTCCTGCGGCGAATGATCGAATCGTTCGGTTTCATTGAGCGTCAAAGGCAGAAGATTGAGTGTGGCTGTACGACCAGCCAGCGACTGACTGACGGACTCGGAAAGGGTAAAGTTCTGCGAGCCAGTCAGAATCCACTGGCCGGGCGTTGGATCGTCATCGATTTGCACCTGGAGCCAGGACAACAGCTCGGGTACGTTCTGGATCTCGTCCATTACGGCACCGCCTTCCAGGTCCTGAAGAAAACTCTTCGGATCCTCCTGAGCATAGCGGCGCGTGTCGGGCTGCTCCAGGTTGGCGTAGTGGAAGGCCGGAAAGAGGTTTCGGCACAGCGTTGATTTACCGCTCTGCCGTGGACCGGTCAGCGTGACTGCCGGGAAGCTCGCCGCGGCCTTGAGAAGTTGTGGAGCCAGATCGCGTTCAATCATTCTGTGATTATTCCACGCCATTCCGACAAATTCAAAGTCGCTTTTTGAATTTGTCGGCGCGTGGGCACACAGTGTCGATGTGACGCCCTCTTTCCTAACGGTTGGAGCGCAGCGTAGAGCCGGGATCTCCAGAGTGACGCCTTGGCTCAGGCTTGGTCGCAGAAGGAGCGTCCGAGATCCCGGCTCTCCACTACATACCTGCCGGGTTAATAATCAGGAAATCCTCTAGTCTTGATCCGTATGCCTTGAACCTTGAACCTTGAGCCCTGAAACCGAGCCCATGCCATTCACCCCGGCAGGAACAGCTCTTGCAGGTCGTTGAGGTAGCGCGCGCCGCGTTCGGTGCGGATCAGGTGGTCGGGTGTGTTGCGCAATAGTTCGAGGTGCTCGGCCTTTTCGACCTGGCGCTCGATGGCGGCACGATCCAGGCCGGTTCGGGCTTCGAATTCAGTCCACGGGATGGGCTCGGCCAGTCGTAGCCGGTTCAGGAAGTACTCGAACGCCAGATCGGCAGCATCGACGGGCCGCTGGTCGGCGATGAAGGACCGATCGCTGGCCGCAGCCAGGTACGAGAGGGGCACGCGCTTTCGCCGCAGGCGCAGGACCTGCTGCTCGGCCGGCAGGGTGATCTTGGCGTGTGCGCCGGCACCGATGCCCAGATAGTCGCCGAAGCGCCAGTAGTTGAGATTGTGTCGGCTGGACTTTCCGGGTCTTGACCAGGCCGAGATTTCATAGGCCTCGAAGCCGGCCGAATCGAGAGCGCGCGCGCAGGCCTGTTGCATTCCCCAGGCGCGATCTTCATCGGGCAGGGGCGGGGGGCGGGCCGCGAACACCGTATTGGGCTCGATCGTGAGCTGGTAATGCGACAGATGTTCGGGCTCGAAGGCGAGCGCTTCGGAGAGGTCGCCAAGGGCTTCGTCCTCGCTTTGTCCGGGAAGCGCCCACATCAGGTCCAGATTGAGGTTGTCGAACCCGGCCGCCCTGATCGCCTCGATGGCGCGCCGGGCTTCGTCGCCGGAATGGATTCGGCCGAGCCGCTTCAGGTGCTTGTCATCAAAGGTCTGGACGCCGAGCGAAATGCGGTTGATGCCGGCCGCGTGGTAGGCGTCGAAGCGGTCGTATTCGACCGTCCCGGGATTGGCTTCCATCGTGATTTCGGCATCCGGCGCGAGCGGCAGAAGCGCTCGCACGCCGGCCAGCAATCGATCCATGGCCGCACCGGAAAAAAGGCTGGGCGTTCCGCCGCCGAGAAACACCGAATGGACCGTCCGTCCCCACACCCGTGGCAGGTCCAGTTCGAGGTCGGCCAGCAGGGCGTCGACGTAGGCCGCCTCGGGCACCTCGCCTTTCAGCGCATGCGAGTTGAAATCGCAGTACGGGCATTTGGCCACGCACCAGGGCAGATGGATGTAGAGCGAGAGCGGCGGGAGCTGCAGCATGGGAAAGGAAGGATCAAGGATCAAGGATCAAGGTTCAAGGTTCAAGGTAATGGGAACGCTGGGATCTGAAGTTTTCCTGAACCCGGAACCCGGAACCCGGAACCCGGAACCCGGAACCCGGAACCCGGAACCCGGAACCCGGAACCCGGAACCCGGAACCCGGAACCCGGAACCCGACGCAAAGCGTCGTCCCGGACTCGATCCGGGATCTTCAGCCCTACCCCCCCTTCTTGATCTGCTCGATCAACGCACTCAGCGCCTTGCCCCGATGGCTGATGCGGGATTTTTCGGCCATGCCGAGTTCGGCTGCGCTGACGCCGAGCTTCGGGTCGAGGAAGAGCGGGTCGTAGCCGAAGCCCTGATCGCCCCGGGGCTGCTCGAGAATCCGGCCGTGCCAGGAGCCGGTCGCGATCAGCGGAGCCGGGTCGTCGGGTGTCTTGAGCAACACCAGGCAACAGTGGAAATGGGCTCCGCGCCGGTCCATCGGCAGGCCCTCGAGCCTCTCGAGCAGCCGGCGATTGTTGTCGGCGTCGGTGGCTTCGGGTCCGGCGAAGCGGGAGGAGTAGATGCCCGGCGCACCATCGAGCGCGTCGACCACGAGCCCCGAATCGTCACCGAGGGCGGGTCGCCCGCTGGCCGCGCTGGCGGCGCGCGCCTTCAGCAGGGCATTCTCGATGAAGGTCCTTCCCGTCTCCTCGACCGGTTGGACGCCGAATTCGGCCTGCGAGCGCGCGCGTATGTGCAGCGGTTCGAGCAGGTGCGAGAACTCGCGAAGCTTGCCGGCGTTGCCGCTGGCCAGGACCACTTGCTCAAGCGGCATCGAGCGCGGTCTCCTGGGCTGCCAGCAGTTCGCGGATGCCCTTTTCGGCCAGGTCGAGCATGGCGTCGAATTCGTCGCGCCGGAATGCGTGTCCTTCAGCGGTTCCCTGCACTTCGATGAAGCCACCACCGTCGTTCATGACGACGTTGAGGTCGGTTTCGGCCGAAGAGTCCTCGGCGTAGTCGAGATCCAGCACCGGGTCGCTGCCGAGCATGCCCACCGACACCGCCGCGATCCGCCCGTGGATCGGGTTGCGCTTGAGCTTGCCGGCGTCGAAGACGCGGTCCATCGCGTCGACCAGCGCGACGTAGGCGCCGGTGATCGATGCGGTGCGGGTTCCGCCGTCGGCCTGCAGGACGTCACAGTCGAGCGTGACGGTGCGCTCGCCGAGGGCTTCGAGATCGACCACCGCCCGCAGGCTGCGTCCGATCAGCCGCTGGATTTCAAGCGTGCGGCCGCTCTGCTTGCCGCGCGCCGACTCGCGCATGTTGCGGGTATGGGTCGAACGCGGCAGCATCCCGTACTCCGCCGTCACCCAGCCCGTGCCCTTGCCGCGCAACCAGGGCGGGACCCGATCCTCGACGCTCGCGGTGCAGATCACCCGGGTCTGCCCGCAGCTGATCAGGACCGAGCCTTCCGCATGCCGGGTGAAGTGGCGCTGGATCTGTACCGGCCTGAGCTCGTCAGCCTGTCGTCCGGAGGGTCGCATCGGTAATGGAAGTCCTTGTGCGTTTGCGGGCCGGCAAGGGTACCATGACAGGCTTTCGACTCGCCCGGACTTCAAGCTCATGATCCGCAGCATGACGGCCTATGCGATGCGCTCGACGCCGACGCCCCGTGGTCAGCTCACCTGGGAGCTGCGCTCGGTCAACCAGCGCTATCTTGATCTTTCATTGCGACTGCCGGAGGAGTTTCGGGTGCTCGAGCCCGATATTCGCGAGCGCTTCAAGCAGTCGCTGGCGCGCGGAAAGGTCGAGGTGGGGCTGCGTTTCAACGCCGCCCCGGGTGCGGCGTGCGCCGAGATGCGCCTCGACGAAGATCTGGCCAGGGCGCTCCTGCGCTGCCATGGCGAGCTGGCCCGGCTGGCCGACGACGCCACCGGCCCGGACCTCGGAAAACTGCTGCAGTGGCCGGGGATGGTGATCCAGGAGCAGCCCGACGCCGACCCCGAGCGCGCCGCTGCGATGACGCTGCTCGACGAGACGATCGCAGCGCTGATCGAGGCGCGTGAGCGCGAGGGTGCGGCCATCGCGGAGATGATCGAGACGCGACTGGCGGCGATCGAGCAGCAGGTCGCCGCCGTCCGGGACCATCTGCCCGCCATTCGCAAGGCGCTGGACGACCGTTTCAGGGAACGCCTGGACAACCTGCCGCAGCCGGTCGAGCCGGGACGCATCGAACAGGAAGTCGTTCTGGCCCTGCAGAAGCTCGATGTGGACGAAGAGCTGGATCGTCTCGATGCGCATGTGGCCGAGATTCGGCGCGTGATCGGGCGCTCCGAGCCGGTCGGGCGGCGACTCGATTTTCTCATGCAGGAACTCAATCGCGAAGCGAATACCCTCGGCTCGAAGGCCGCGGTGGCCGAAACCGGTCAGGCTGCCGTCGAGCTGAAAGTACTGATCGAGCAGATGCGCGAGCAGGTGCAGAATGTTGAATGACGGTGAGCTCTATCTGATCGCCGCGCCGTCCGGTGCCGGCAAGACCAGTCTTATGAAGGCCTTGCTGACGCGTTGTCCGCGCCTCGCCTTGTCGGTTTCCGATACGACCCGTCCAGCCCGTGCCGGGGAGGTCGACGGCGAACAATATCATTTCGTCTCTCCGGCCGAGTTCGAACTCGGGGTCGAAAAGGGTGACTACCTCGAACATGCGCAGGTCTACGGTCACTATTATGGAACCCGCCGCGACCGGGTCGCGGCGCTTTGGGCCGAGGGGCGGGATGTGCTGCTGGAGATCGACGTTCAAGGGGCCGAGCAGGTCGCGCGGAGCCATCCGGATCTGTGCTCCATTTTCATCCTGCCGCCGTCGCTCGACGTTCTGGCCGAGCGCCTGAACCGGCGCGGTTCGGACGCCCCCGAGGTGATCGAGCGACGGCTCAAGGCGGCCAGGAGCGAAATCGCGGCTTTCGGCCGGTTCCGGTGGCTGGTCGTCAACGATGAGTTCGATCGGGCGCTCGCCGAAATCATGGCCATCGTGACGGCCTGGCCACTGCGTCGCGAACGTCAGGCGCATCGTCTGGCGAAAGTGTTGGCCGAACAGACCGTCGACGGTACAATAGGGGATTGAGCGAGCGGTGCCAGGCCGCCGCCACAGAATACCGGAGAGCACACCATGGCACGAGTAACCGTAGAAGACTGCATCAGTGCAGTTCCCAATCGTTTTGATCTGGTCATCACCGCTTCTCAGCGAGCGCGCATGATCGCCAACGGGGCCGACCCGCTGGTTGACGAAGAGTCCGACAAGCCGACCGTCATCGCGTTGCGAGAGATCGCCGAGGGCGTGGTCAGCAACGACAATATCGGCGAGCTCCAGGCCGACTTGGATGCGCGCCTTGCGGCGATGCAGGCCGAGGTGCCTCCGCCCCCGGACGATGAAGACTGATCGATTCTGTCGGTCGGGCTGTTCCGCCCGCGACGCGGCACCGCCCTGATCGAATGCTGCCGGGGCCGGTCAGACAGCTCCGCGATCTGCTCAACACCTATCTGGAGCCCGAGCAGGTCGCCCGCGTGCTCCGCGCCTACGAGGTCGGCGCCGAGGCGCACAAGGGCCAGAAGCGCCGCTCAGGCGAAGACTACATCTTCCACCCGGTCGCCGTTGCCCAGATCCTCGCGGGCATGCGGATGGATCACCAGACCATCACGGCGGCCATTCTCCACGACACGGTCGAAGACACCGAACTGACGCACGACGACCTGGTCCGCGAGTTCGACGCCGAGGTGGCCAAGCTCGTCAACGGCGTCACCAAGCTCGACAAGATGAAGTTCCGTACCCGGCACGAAGCCGATGCCGAGAGCTTCCGCAAGCTGCTCCTGGCGATGAGCCGGGACCTGCGCGTGATCTTCATCAAGCTGGCCGATCGTCTGCACAACATGCGCACGATCACAGCGATGTCCGCTGATTCTCGGCGGCGGATTTCTTCCGAAACGCTCGACATCTATGCCCCGATCGCACAGCGCCTCGGCATGAACGCGCTCAAGGAGGAGCTGGAGGAACTCGGTTTCGCCAATCTGTATCCCCTGCGCTACGAAGTCATTCGCAAGCGCGTCGCCAAGGTGGGCGGCAACCGGCAGGAAATCATCGACACCATCACCGCCGCACTGAAGAAGCGACTGGACGAGGCCGGTATCCCGTGCCGGGTGGAAGGGCGGACCAAGACCGCCTACAGCATCTACAGCAAGATGCGCGACAAGAGCCTGTCCTATGAAGAAGTCTCGGACCTGTTCGCTTTCCGGGTCATCACGCATTCCGAGGCGCACTGCTACCAGGCCCTCGGTGTGGCCCATAGTCTCTACAAACCCAAGCCGGGCAGCTTCAAGGACTACATCGCGGTAGCCAAACCCAATGGCTACCAGTCACTGCATACCGTCCTGAATTCACCGTTCGACGTTCCGGTCGAAATCCAGATCCGGACCGAGGAAATGGACCTGGTCGCCGAGAAGGGCGCGGCCGCCCACTGGCTCTACAAGGCGGCGCCCGACCGCTCGACGGCCGTGCGGGCGCGAGAATGGCTGCTCAAGCTGGTCGACTCCCAGTACCGGGCCAGCGATTCGTCGGAGTTCATGGCGACCGCCAAGTCCGAGCTGTTCCCGGACGAGATCTTCGTGTTCACCCCGCGCGGCAAGATCATCGACCTGAAGGCCGAGTCGACGGCGCTGGATTTTGCCTACGCCATCCATACCGATGTCGGCAACCAGGCCGTCGGTGCCCGCATCGACAAGCAGCGCCTGCCCCTGAACACGCGCCTGGAGAACGGCCAGACGGTGGAGATCCTGACCGACCGCAGTGCCGAGCCGCAGTCGGACTGGCTGGAGTTCGTCGTGACGACCAAGGCCCGCACGGCGATCCGTTCGCACCTGAAGAATCTCGAGCAGGCCGATTCGGTCGCCATCGGAGACCGACTGCTGGATCAGGCCCTGGCGAAGCGCGGTTACTCGCTCGAGAAGATTTCGTCCCGGCGCCTCGAACGCTACCTGTCGCGGCTCGGTCTGGAGCGCCTGGAAGACCTGCTGATCCGGATCGCACGCGGCGACATGCTGGCCAAGGTCGCTGCTCACAAGCTCCTGCCGCTGACCCAGCGTCATCGTGCGACCGAGGATTCGATCAGCTACCTGACCATCGGCGGCACCGAAGGCAGCGCGATCAGCTACGCAGCGTGCTGCCATCCGATTCCGGGTGATGCGATCATGGGCTATCTGTCGCCCGGCAAGGGCATCGTGATCCATCGCGACCGCTGCCCGAACGTGGCCGGGCTGCTAAAGAACCACGCCGACCGCTGTATCGAGGTGACCTGGGAGCCGCTGACCGAAGGCCAGTTCGCCGTGTTGCTGAAGCTCGTGACGGTCAACGGCCCCGGGGTGCTGGCCTCGGTGTCGTCGACCCTCGGGCAGGTCGGTGCCAATATCGAGCGGGTCGAACAGAAGCAATCGAATCGAGAGACCGCGACCCTGTATTTCGTCCTCAGCGTGACCGGTCGCGACCAGCTTGCCCGCGTCATGCGTCGACTCAAGCGCAATCCCAACGTGATGCGCGTCAATCGGGAGATGACATGACCAAGACCCCCATCAATACGCCCGAAGCGCCCGCGGCCATCGGCCCGTATTCCCAGGCCGTGCGGGTCGGGCAGACGGTGTATCTGTCCGGCCAGATCCCGCTCGATCCGGACAGCGGCGAGGTCGTCGAAGGCGGCTTCGAGCATCGTGTCCGGCGCGTGTTCGACAACCTGCTGGCCGTGGCCCGCGCCGCCGGCGGTGGTCTCGACGATATCGTCAAGCTCAACGTTTTCCTGACCGATCTCGGCGAGTTCGCGCGGGTCAATGCGATCATGGCCGAGTATTTCCAGGAGCCCTATCCGGCGCGCGCCGCCGTTCAGGTTGCCGCTCTGCCGCGGGGCGTGGACGTGGAGATGGACGCGGTGCTCGTTCTGGTCGGCGGTGGGCACGTCACCTGAGCCTTCCGAACGGCCGGGCCTGCGCCCGGTCGAAGCGCTCGCCGGCGTTGGCGATCGGGTAGCCGCCAGACTGCACGCCCTCGGTCTGTTTCGCGAGCTCGACCTGCTGTTCCACCTGCCTTTGCGTTACGAAGACCGAACCCGTCTGGTCGCGCTCGATCGGGTGCGGCCCGGGATCGTTGCGCAGGTCGAGGGCCGGATCGTTCACCAGGAAATCCGCCAGACCCGGCGTCGCATGCTGCTGGCGACCCTGGCCGACGACAGCGGGCAGATCACGCTGCGCCTGTTCCGCTTCTTCCCGAGCCAGCGACGGCTGCTGCGAGAGGGGGCCCGGCTGCGCTGTTTCGGCGAGGTTCGCTTCGGGCCCGAGGGATTCGAGATGGTGCATCCCGAGTGCGCCGCGCTCGGGGACGGTCCGGCGCCACCGCTGCCCGATGCCCTGACGCCGGTCTATCCGACGACCCAGGGTCTCGCGCAGTCGACTCTGGCGCGCTTGATCGCCGGGGCTGTTGCGAGAGTGCGCGATGGTGAGATCGAGCTGGTGGACCCCCTGACAGAGATCTCGGGTCCGACCTTGAATCAGGCCCTGATGACCGTGCATTCGCCCGGCCCCGGCGATGACCTGAGTGCGCTGATGGACGGCCATCACCCGGCCGTGCGGCGTCTCGCGCGCGAGGAACTGCTGGCTCACCATCTGGCTCTGGCCCGGCTCAATCGGGCGCGGGCGCGGCAGCGCGCGCTGCCATTGAACGACGAGCGGCACCTGCTCGAGCAACTGCTCGCCACCTTGCCGTTTTCACCGACCGGCACCCAGCAGCGGGTCATCGAAGAAATTCTGAGTGATATCGGCATCCAACGCCCGATGCGCCGCCTGCTCCAGGGTGACGTCGGTTCCGGCAAGACCCTCGTGGCCGCGGCGGCCCTGGTGGTGGCGGCCTCCTGTGGCCACCAGGCGGCGATTGTGGCACCGACCGAAATTCTGGCCGAACAGCATCAGCGTACCCTGAGCGACTGGCTCGCTCCCCTTGGATTGAAGACGGTCTGGCTGGCCGGCAAGGTCAAGGGCAAGGCGCGACGCGAGGCGCTGGCCGATCTGGCCGGCCCGGGCGATATCGCGATCGGCACGCATGCGCTGTTCCAGGAGGGCGTGCGATTCCGTGACCTGGCCCTGGTCGTGGTCGACGAACAGCACCGCTTCGGCGTTCATCAGCGCCTTGCGCTGGCGGCCAAGGGCAAACGGGGTGCTCGCTTGCCGCATCAGCTCGTGATGACCGCGACCCCGATCCCGAGAACGCTCGCGATGACGGCTTACGCCGGGCTGGATGTCTCGGTGATCGACGAAATGCCGCCGGGGCGCAAGCCGGTGACGACCGTAGCGGCCAGTCAGCAGCGTCGTGATCAGGTGATCGAGCGCCTGCGCGCGGCCCTGGCCACCGGCCGCCAGGCCTACTGGGTCTGTCCCCTGATCGAGGATTCCGAGGTTCTGGATGCCGAGGCGGCCGAGACGCGTGCGGCCGAACTGGCTCGCATGCTGTCGGAGTTCCGGGTCGGTCTGATCCACGGGCGCATGAAAGCGGTTGAAAAGCAGGCGGTCATGGCGGAGTTCATCGATGGAAAGATCCATCTGCTGGTGGCCACGACGGTCATCGAAGTCGGAGTCGACGTTCCGAACGCCAGCCTGATGATGATCGAGAACGCCGAGCGGCTCGGACTGTCGCAGCTTCACCAGCTTCGCGGTCGGGTCGGGCGCGGTAGTCAGCAGGCCGCGTGTGTGCTGCTCTACCGGCCGCCGCTCGGCGAAATGGCCCGCTCGCGAATCGAGACGCTACGCGAAACCAACGACGGCTTCGTCATCGCCGAGCGTGACCTCGAGCTGCGCGGCCCGGGCGAAGTGCTCGGTACGCGCCAGACCGGCATGCTCCGGTTTCGCATCGCCGATCTCGGCCGCGATGCGGACCTTCTCGATTCGGTCAAGCAGCTCGCCGGGTCTCTGGACCGCGCGGCTGGCGACCACCTGATCGAGCGCTGGATCGGTCAGGCCGAGACCTTCGTCGACGTGTGACTGTACAGCCTGGCGAGTCGGGCGGCATAATCGGTCGGGATTCCGGCCCGTCGACGACCGTCGCATGAACGATCCGAGTTCTCTTCCGCCTGAGGAACTGCCGATGCTCGCGCCGTGCCACGAGCTGCGGTCCGATGCGCCATGGCGCTGGCTCAGGCTCGGCTGGTCCGATCTGCGTTCGGCCCCGCGCCAGAGCCTGAGCTATGGCGCCCTGATGGTCGGCGTGAGCTATCTGATTTCGCTGGCGACCTGGCGCTGGGGCAATCTGGGTCTCTACCTCGGCCTGGTCTCCGGCTTCGTGTTCGTCGGCCCTTGGCTGGCCCTGACCCTATATTCCATCAGTCGCCGTCTCCAGCTCGGCCAGCGGCCGTCGCTGCGCCGCAGCTTCGCCGACGCGGCCCGCTCGATACGAGGCGCCCTTCTTTTCGCCGTCATCCTGGTCGTCGTCTTCCTGGTCTGGGCCCGGGCGGCCAACACGCTCTATGTGTTCTTTCCTCAGACCAGTGAACCGGCTCTGGTCGATCTGCTGCCCTTTCTTGCCGTCGGCAGCGCGGTCGGGGCCCTGTTCAGCGCGGTGGTCTTCGCGGTCAGCGCCTTTGCCCTTCCGATGCTCCTCGACCGTCAGGCCGATGCCATCACTGCCGTCGTGACGAGCGTCAACGCGGTCCTTCGCAACAAGCGCACGATGCTCATCTGGGCCGCGATCGTCGTGGCGGCGGTCCTGGCCGGGCTGATGACCGCCTGGCTCGCTTTCGCCGTCGTGCTGCCGGTCATCGGACATGCCACCTGGCATGGCTACCGCGAAACGATCGACGCATCCGCGTGGCCGGCCAACCAGTCGGAACACTGAGCCCATCCGGGTCCTGTCTGCAACGTTTTGCCCGACTATGCGATACTTAGCCGTTCAATACGGTCTCGTATTGTCCCAAAGTCACGCCGATCGCCCGCAGCACCGCGCTCGGCCTGTGAGACAGAATTCCAATTCCCAATGCCCACGCCCTCAGGAGATTGCCAGTGGCCGAACGCAAAGTGACCCTGTCCGATCCGGAATCCGGAAAAACCCTTGATTTGCCGGTAGTCAGCGGCACCGAGGGGGATCCGACCCTTGATGTCGGTCGACTCCATTCGGAAATGGGCTATTTCACCTTCGACCCGGGATTCAGCTCGACGGCGAGCTGCAAGTCCGACATCACCTTCATCGACGGTCAGGCGGGCATTCTGCGCTATCGCGGCTATCCGATCGAGCAACTGGCCGACCAGTCCAATTTCCTAGAGGTCGCCTACCTGCTGCTCTACGGTGAGCTGCCGAGCAAGGCCGCGTTTGAAGGCTTCGAGCGCGATGTGACCTATCACACGATGGTCCATGAGCGCCTGAACAGCTTCATGGAGGGCTTTCACTACGACGCCCATCCGATGGCCATTCTCTCCGGCGTGGTCGCGTCGATGGCGGGTTTCTATCACGACAAGCTCGACGTCAGCGATCCGGAGCAGCGCGATCTGGCCGCCAAGCGCCTGATCGCCAAGACGCCGACGATCGCGGCGGCCGCCTACCGGCACTACATGGGCTGGCCGAAGGCCTACCCGAACAACTCGCTGGGCTACGCCGAGCGTTTTCTCGACATGATGTTCTCGGTTCCGGCCGAGCGTTACCAGGTCAATCCGGTGGCCGCCAAGGCGCTCGACCTGCTGTTCATCCTGCACGCAGACCACGAGCAGAATGCCTCGACTTCGACCGTTCGTCTGGTCGGCTCGACCGGGGCCAACCCCTATGCCTGCACCGCCGCCGGTATCGCCGCGCTATGGGGCCCGGCACACGGTGGGGCGAACGAAGCCGTGCTCAACATGCTCAATCAGATCGGTGACGTCAGCCAGGTGGGCAAGTTCATCGAAAAGGCCAAGGACAAGAGCGACCCGTTCCGTCTGATGGGCTTCGGGCATCGGGTCTACAAGAACTTCGACCCGCGCGCCACGATCATCCGCAAGGCCTGCCACGAGGTGCTCGACGAACTCGGCAAGAAGGACCGCCTGCTCGATCTGGCCATGGCGCTCGAGAAGATCGCGCTGGAAGACGAGTACTTCATCGACCGCAAGCTCTACCCGAACGTCGACTTCTACTCCGGCATCATCTACAAGGCGCTCGGTATCCCGACCACCATGTTCACCCCGATGTTCGCGATCGGCCGAACCGTCGGCTGGGTCGCCCAGTGGCTCGAGCAGGTCGGCAGCCCCCACCGCATCGGCCGCCCGCGCCAGGTCTATACCGGAGCGCCCGAGCGCGACTACGTCGCGATCGACAAGCGGTAGGAAGGATCAAGGTTCAAGGATCAAGGTTCAAGGTTCAAGGTTCAAGGTTCAAGGTTCAAGGTTCAAAACAGCTTGCCTTGCTCCTTGTACCTTGTACCTTGTACCTTCATTCAAATAAACAGATCCGGTAACAGTTCCGCGCCGGGCTGGACCGCATACTGATCGAGCTCGGTGACGCCGGCTTTTTCCAGAGCCTCGTCGTCGATGAAGAAGTGGCCGGTCGTTTCGGTGGCCTTCTGAGTCAGGATCCAGTGAGCGGCGTCGGCCATGATCTCGGGCTTGCGGCAGTTCTCGGGCTTCACCGCGCCGCCGAGCATGGCCAGCGCGGCGGTGGCGATCACGGTGCGTGGCCACAGGGCATTGACCGCGATGCCGATGTCCTTGAACTCCTCGGCCATGCCGAGCACGCACTGGCTCATGCCGTACTTGGCCATGGTGTAGGCCACGTGCGGGGCGAACCATTTCGGTTCCATATTCAATGGCGGTGACAGGTTGAGGATATGCGGGTTGTCCGCCTTCTTCAGCCACGGCAGGGCCGCTTGCGAGCAGACGAAGGTGCCGCGCACGTTGACGCCGAACATCAGATCGAAGCGTTTCACCGGCACCTCGGGTGTCGGGGCCAGGTAGATCGCGGAGGCGTTGTTGACGAGGATGTCGATGCCGCCGAAATGCTCGGCCGCGGCGGTCATCGCGGCCGCGACCGCGTCCTCGTCGCGAATGTCGAGCTTCAGCGCCAGTCCGCGACCGCCGCGGGATTCGATTTCTTCCACGGCGTCATGAATGGTGCCCGGCAGCTTCGGGTGCTTGCGGTCGGTCTTGGCGGCGACCACGACGTTGGCGCCGTCGGCGGCCGCTCTCAGGGCGATGGCGCGACCGATGCCGCGCGAGGCGCCGGTGATGAACAGGGTCTTGCCTTGAAGCGATGAATTCATGGGGCGGCTTGTCGCATTGCTGTGATGGTCCAGCGAGTATCCTAACCGCTTCGGAAGCTCTGAAAAACCCGGCGCGCAGGCGCACGGAATTCAGGCCTTGTCAAGAGCGCGTGGTTGATTGCGATCATGGAAAACGGGTGGCTGTCCGAGCTGCTGAATTTCATCGAGATTCATCCCGGCTGGGTCATCGCCCTGGCCTTCGCTCTGGCGCTTCTGGAGTCTCTGGCCGTCGTCGGCCTGCTGATTCCGGGCGTCGTTCTGTTGTTCGTCGTCGGCGCTGCCATTGGCGATGACGGCGGCCTGTTCCTTCTATGCTGGGCAGCCGCCGCTGCCGGCGGCTTCACCGGGGACGGCGTCAGCTTCTGGCTGGGACGGCGGTTCAGCGTCTGGGTGCCGCAGATCTGGCCATTGAGCCGCCGCCCCGACCTGCTGGCCGCGAGCCAGTCCCTGTGCGAGCGTCGCGGAGGGCTCGGTGTCTTTCTGGGCCGGTTCATCGGCCCGCTGCGCGCTTTCGTGCCGCTGGTGGCCGGTTCCATGCGCCTGCCGCCGCGGACCTTCGTGCTCTGGGCCGTGCCGGCCTGCATCCTGTGGGCCCCGCTGTATCTCCTGCCGGGAATGTTGTTCGGTGCTTCGCTCGAGCTGGCCGCCGAGTTCGCGGGTCGCCTCGCCGTCGTGCTGCTGATCGTGGTGCTCGGGCTGTGGTTCGCGATCTGGCTGACGCGCGTGGTCTACGGCTTCACCGCCCGGCGCAGCGGCTGGTGGCTGCGTTCCATTATTCACTGGAGCCGGCGCCATCGGATTCTGGGAGGTCTGCTCGGCCCGCTGCTCGAGCCGGGCGGGCGCGAGGTGCTCAGCGTCGCTCTACTGGGTCTGGTACTGCTGCTGGCGATGACCCTGCTGCTGGGTCTCCTGGTCTGGGTGCCGTTCATGGACACGGCCTGGGATATCGAGCGTCAGGTATCCGGCTGGGCCGCCAGCCTGAGAAATCACCTGGCCGACCCGTTGTTTGTCGCCCTGACCCTGGTCGGCGACGCCACGGTCATGGGCTGGCTGGCCGGTGTGATGACCGTGCTGTTGCTGCTCCTCCGACGATCCGGTGCGGCTTTTCACTGGCTTGCGGCAACCGCCGGCGCCTGGCTGCTCGGACTGGCACTCAATGCCTTGCTGGGCAGGCTGATGGCCGGGCCTGAATTCATGCCGACGCTGGGTGAGGTACCCCATCAGTCCTTTCTGCTGGTGGTGGCCGTTCTCGGGTTTTTCGCGGTCATGCTGGCCAAGGATCTCAGTGCCCGTCATCGCAAATGGCCCTATCTGGTCACGACCGGGACGATGGCGCTGATCGGACTGGCCCAGTTCTATCTCGGGCGGGCCACGCCGACGGGGCTGCTGACTGCGCTGGCGCTCGGATTGGCCTGGGTTGCGCTGGTCGGTATCGCCTACCGCCAGCGGGCCGCGACGCGCCGGCATCCCGTGCTGTTCGCGCTGACCTTCATGGTGCTGGCCATGGCCTTCTCGGCCGTCGAGATCGATCGCGAGCTCGGCTATCGGCTCCAGACCAGCCGCCTGGCGCAGCCGCAGCGAACGCTGTCGTTTTCCGAGTGGTCGACAAGCGGATGGCAGACCCTGCCGGACCGCTTGTCGCGAATCGGCCGTCATGAGCGCTCACGGTTCGATGTCCAGGTGGCCGGCGATCTGGGCGCGCTCGAGCAGGCGCTGGTCGATCGCGGCTGGATCGACCTGACCGGCAGAGCCGGTGGCTGGCTGCGTGAGCTCCTGCCGTCTGACCCGGACGGCGCGGTGCCGGCCCACCGCAGCAAGGACTTCGCCGGCCGGCCGGATCAACTCATCATGCGTCGCGACGGCACCGGGTCCAGCGTCGTCGTCGCTCGTTTCTGGTCCTCGGGTGCGCGCCTTGAATCGAGCGGTGAGCCGATCTGGCTCGGACAGGTCCGGGTTCTCCAACCTGGCCGATTCCTCGGTGTGTTCGCCCGTTGGCGCGAGGTCGCGTCGGACCAGAATCGGGCGCTTGATCATCTGGACCGGTCCCTGGGTGATCGGGTCGATCGCTGGCACGATGAGCGACCGCGGCTCTATCGACTGGGTTCGGACTCCCTGGACAGCGACTCCACGATGCCCAGCAGGGCGTCGAGCCGCTGATCGGCGCCGTCCAGTTCCAGAAGATTCTGGGCCCGGGCCGGGTCGATCGGCAGAATCGAAGCCAGCCCGAACCCGAGACTGACGTCGTTGTCGGGATCGACGTGGTCCAGGCTGACCAGTTCGGGTTGGTTGAGAATCTCCCGCATCAGGGTCTGCAGCGTCGCGTGCTGGGGCTGGACCGCGCCCGCTGGCTTGTCCTCGATCCAATCGAGGTCGCCGATGATCAGGCCGTCGTGGCGCGCCCGGCTGCCGCGGACGATGAACCTGCGCCGACCGCGACACTCGATGCCGAGCAGGCCGTCTTCGAGGGTGGAGAAATCGGTGATGACGGCCTCGGTGCCGACCCGGGCGTGACCCGAAGGTTGTCCGGGGGCGATGTCCATGCGCCAGACAACCCCGAACCCGGTGTCGTTGCGCATGCATTCGCGCACCATGTCGATGTAGCGCGACTCGAAGATGCGCAGCGGCAGCCTCGCATGCGGAAACAGAATCGTGTTGAGCGGAAACAGTGGCAGGCTGGTGGTCATGGTTCGCGGTCGTCTTTCGGGGTCGTCTGAAGAACCGTCTCGATTGTTGCCGAGCGCGCCGTCAGCTTACCTGCGTCGCGCGAGCAAAGCGACGAGGGGCGTCGTCGAAACCCTGGTTGCTCATGAACACGACGTGGTCTCCCGGGCACGCGATTTCCAGCAGATCGGCGACGAGGCGATCGACATCGCGGCGGGCGCGGCCGTGGCCGTCGAGGCGGCCCAGAACCTCGTGCGGATCCCAGTCCATGGCCGGCGAAGTGCGCATCCAGACATGGTCCGCGGCGGCCAGCGCGGCCGGTAATTCCTGCAGGTGATGGCCGCCGCGCATCGTGTTGCTGGCCGGTTCCAGGGCCACGAGGATGCGCGCGTTGCCGACGCTGCGGCGCAGGCCCTGCAGCGTCAGGCGAATCGCCGTCGGGTGATGGGCGAAATCGTCGTAGACGTGGATGTCGCCGGATTCACTGATCTTTTCCATCCGGCGTTTGACGCCCTTGAATTCGGCCAGCGCCGCGACGGCTTCGGCCGGATCGACGCCGGCGGCATGGGCTGCTGCAATCGCGGCGAGGGCGTTCAAGGCATTGTGGCGGCCGTTGCGTGACCAGACCAGCCGGCCGCATTCCTGCTTGCCGTTGTAGAAGGCCAGCTCACGGCAGCCGGGTTCGAGGGCACGCACCCGCCAGTCGGCGGATGATTGTTCATCAAGGTCGAAGGTTTCCGTCGCGGTCCAGCAGCCCTGCTCGAGGACCTGACGGAGGGCAGGGTCGGAGTGGTTGACGAGGATGCGTCCGTTACCCGGAATGGTTCGCACCAGATGGTGAAACTGGGTCTGGATGGCCTTCAGGTCGGGATAGATATCGGCGTGGTCGAATTCGAGATTGTTCAGGACCACGATTTCGGGCCGATAGTGCATGAACTTCGCCCGTTTGTCGAAAAAGGCGGTGTCGTACTCGTCGGCCTCGACCACGAACAGATCGTTGCCGCCGCGCGCCGAGACTTCGAAGTTCGCCGGAAGGCCGCCGATCAGAAAGCCCGGTTGATGGCCGGTCCGGTCCAGGATCCAGGCCAGCATGCTGGCGGTCGTGGTCTTGCCGTGGGTCCCGGCGACGGCCAGGACCCGGCGCCCGGCGAGATAGTTCTCACCGAGCCAGCGCGGACCGGAAATGAAAGGCAGGCGCTGGTTGAGCACGTACTCGACGGCCGGGTTGCCCCGGCTCAGTGCGTTTCCGATGACCACCAGATCCGGCGGCGGATCGAGCTGCGCGGGATCGTAGCCCTCGGTGAGTTGGATACCGAGCGCTTCGAGTTGGGTGCTCATCGGCGGATAGACGTTCTGGTCGGAACCGGTGACCTCGTGACCGTCGGCCCGCGCCAGCGCCGCGAGCCCGCCCATGAAGGTGCCGCAGATGCCCAGGATGTGGAGTCTCATGGTGGACCCGCCAGAAGATTGAGGATGATGAGGGTGATGCCGAAGAAGATCGCGGCCACCGCGAGCCCGGTTGAATAGGCCACGTTCAGGGCGTGTCTCCAGATATGGGCATCGACCGCGAATGACCAGAAGAACACCACGAGCAGGACCAGTGCCGGCAGGGCCGTGGGCTGGTCGCCGCTCAGCAGGTTCAGGGGCAGGGAGATGATCGACAGCACGGCGCTGCTGCCGAACAGGGCTGAAACCGTCTGCTCCCAGCGGGCCGTGAGTCCGCGCCACTTGAGTACAATCCATGCCAGAACGATCGGAACCACCATCGCGATGGCCAGCAGCAGCGCCGGGTGAATGTCGCGCGCGCTGTTCATCAGACTGACGCTGGTGATCAGGGCATAAAGGCCCAGGCAGGTCAGCAGGACCCGGTTTCCCGAGGGCAGATCCTGAGGGCCGAGGCGCAGCGCGACGATAAAGGCCAGACGAGTCAGCAGATCAAACATCAGCCAGCACCATGACGCAGACCCGCGCAGGAAACAAGGCGAAGCACCCGCAGGCCAGCCGATGCCTCGAACTGAGCGGCACGCTGTGCCCGGTTCCGGTGGTCGAAGCGCGTCGTGCCATGACGGGCATGTCGGAGGGAGAGATTCTGGAAGTCGTGGCGACCGATCCCCTGGCCGAGCTCGATCTGACGGTCCTGTGCGAGCGAACGGGCCACGAGCTGCTGGCTGCCAACACCTCACCGGATGGTCGGGTGCGGGTGTTGATCAGGATCAGTCCAGGGCAGAGCGAAGACGCTGGTTGATGGTCTCGATGGAGCCGACGCCGTCGACTTCCGTCAGGAGGCCCTTTTCCGCGTAGTAGCCGGTGACCGGTGCCGTTTGCTCCCGGTACACGGCGAGGCGATTGCGCACGATCTGCTCGCCATCGTCGGAGCGCCCTTCCTCCTGCGCGCGTTTGGCCAGACGGGCGACGATCTGTTCTTCATCGACCACCAGCGAAAGCGCCTTGTCCACCGGCATTCCGATCCGACCCAGCACTTCATCGAGCGCCTGGGCCTGGGCGAGATTGCGCGGATAGCCGTCCAGGATATAGCCATCGGCGACATCCTCCGCGCTCATGCGCTCTTCGATCAGGCCCAGCATCAGTTCGTCGGAAACCAGCTCACCGGCATCCATCGCCGCTTTGGCCTGCAGGCCGAGTTCGGTGCCCGCCGCAACGGCCGCGCGCAGGAGGTCGCCGGTTGAGATGTGGGGTACGTCGAGCGCGTCCCTGAGCAGGGCCGCCTGGGTCCCCTTGCCGGAGCCCGGGGGGCCTAAGAGTACGATTCGCATGGCTGGTGTGAGTGTGCTTCTGTAGCGCCGAAAGACAAGTCGACAAAACTACTTTGGATCACTGCGGCTGTCAAATCGCATTATGATCTAGCCAAGCTAATTCGTCAGGTGATCAATAATGGCCAAGCGCAACGCTCTTTATGCCCAGTCCGGTGGCGTGACTCCGGTCATCAACGCGACCGCCGCCGCCGTGATCGAGGCCGCTCGCGCCCATCCGGACCGCATCGGCTCGGTCTACGCTGCTCGCGACGGGATCCTCGGTGCCCTCGAGGAGCGCCTGATCGATACGTCCTCGCTCAGCGCCGATGACCTCGCCGCGCTGAGCCACACGCCCGGCGGAGTGTTCGGCTCCTGCCGCTACAAACTCAAGGGCCTGGACGACAACCGGCGCGAGTACGAGCGTCTGGTCGAGGTGCTCAAGGCCCATGACATCGGCTACTTCTTCTACAACGGCGGCAATGATTCGGCCGATACGGCCCTGAAGATTTCCGAAATGGCCCGGAAACTGGACGTACCCCTCCAGTGCATCGCGGTGCCCAAGACCATCGATAATGACCTGGCCGTGACCGACAACTGTCCGGGCTTCGGCTCGGTGGCCAAGTATGTGGCGGTCTCGATCCTCGAAGCCAGCCTCGACGTGATGTCGATGGCGTCGAGCTCGACGAAGGTGTTCATTCTCGAGGTCATGGGCCGCCACGCCGGTTGGATCGCGGCCGCCGGCGGCCTTGCCTGCCGTGCTGCCGGCGATCCGCCCCAGGTCATCCTGTTTCCGGAAGTGCCGTTCGACGAGAAAGCCTTCTGCAGCAGGGTTCGCGAATCGGTCGAGACCAATGGCTATTGTTCGGTCGTCGTGTCCGAGGGACTGAGAAACGCCGCCGGCGAGTTCCTCGCCGATGCCGGCACGACGGATGCGTTCGGACACAAGCAGCTCGGCGGGGTTGCTCCGGTCGTGGCCGAGCTGGTCCGGCGGGAGCTGGGCTACAAGTACCACTGGGCGGTCAGCGATTATCTGCAGCGCTCCGCGCGCCACGTCGCCTCGGCAACCGATGTCGAGCATGCCGGGGCGGTCGGCAGGATGGCGGTCGCGCTGGCCCTGAACGGTGGCTCGGGCGTCATGCCCGTCATCCGCAGGACCGCCGACGATCCCTACGCCTGGACGATCGAGTCCGCGCCGCTGGAAGAAATCGCCAACAAGGAAAAGAAGATGCCGGAGGATTTCATCAGCGAGGACGGATTCGGCATCACCCCGGCCTGTCGCCGTTACCTCGAGCCGCTGATCCGGGGCGAAGACTACCCGCCGTACGGCGATGATGGCCTGCCGCGCTATCTCCGGCCGAACTTCGTCTACCTCGATCGCAAGCTGCCCGATTTCAGCGTCTGATCACGGGCCCTGAGGTGGCCGCGGTCTTGCAGGGTCTGTTCGGTATCGCGGTGCTGCTGGGCCTGGCCTGGCTACTGAGCGACCGGCGCAGCGCGATCCGCTGGCAGACCGTGCTGGTCGGCCTCGGGCTGCAGCTCGCGCTCGCGGTCTTCGTGCTCTGGGTGCCGGCCGGCCAGGCGCTGTTCGGCTGGCTGGGCGAGCTGTTCGTGACCCTGATCGGGTTCACCGCTGCGGGCTCGCGGTTCCTGTTCGGCGATCTGGCCGACTCCGACGTCTTCGGTTTCGTTTTCGCCTTTCAGGTTCTGCCCACGATCATTTTCTTTGCCGCGCTGATGGCCTGCCTCTACCATCTCGGCATCATGCAGAAGCTGGTCGAAGCGATGGCCTGGGTCATGGCTCGCCTGATGGGGGTTTCCGGCAGTGAGTCGCTGGCCACGGCGGCCAACGTGTTCGTCGGTCAGACCGAGGCTCCGCTGGTGGTTCGACCGTTCATCGCCGGCATGACCCGCTCGGAGTTGTTCGCCCTGATGACCGGCGGGATGGCGACGATCGCCGGCGGTGTGCTGGCGGCCTACGTATTGCTGCTGGGCGGTTCGGACCCCGCCGAGCAGGCCTTTTTCGCCAAGCACCTGATTTCGGCCTCGATCATGGCCGCGCCGGCGGCTTTGCTCATGGCCAAGCTGATCGTTCCGGAAACGGCCGAGTCGGAAACCGTCGGCACCGTCCGCACGGCGATCGATCGACCCCATGTCAATCTTATCGAGGCGGCTGCCGGGGGCGCCGGCGAAGGCCTCAAGCTGGCCTTGAACGTGGGCGCGATGCTGCTCGCGTTTCTCGCCCTGATCGCCCTGATCAACGGTCCGCTCGGCTGGCTCGGAATGGTCACCGGGCTGGAAGGCTGGCTGGGTCAACCGCTCAGCCTCGCCCTGATTCTTGGCTGGCTTTTCGCGCCGCTGGCCTTTCTGGTAGGCGTGCCGCTCGACGAAGCCGTGGCGATCGGCGGCCTGATCGGGCAGAAGGTCGTCGCCAACGAATTCGTCGCCTACGTGGCCCTGACTGAAACGAGCGCCGAGTTGTCCGAGCGCTCGGTCCTGATCGCCACCTACGCGCTCTGCGGTTTCGCGAATTTCTCCTCGATCGCGATCCAGATCGGCGGGATCGGTTCGATTGCCCCCTCGCGCCGCCCCGACCTGGCCCGCCTGGGCCTCAAGGCCGTGCTCGCCGGAGCGTTCGTCTCGCTGCTCAACGCGGCCTGGGCCGGGATCCTCGTCGGGCCCTGAGCCAACGGCGCCTTCGGTCCGACATTCGGCACTGTTGTCGCGCAACAAGCAAGACCTCTCTTCGCCGCTGAGGCGCGAGAGACACAGAGAACAATCATCTTTTTCTCTGTGCCCTCGGTGCCTCAGTGGCAAGGATGCTCCTGGCTTTGAAGAAGCTCGATGTCGAGTCCGCCGATCAATGGCTCGGGAGTGTGCCCGATGAAAAGGCAGCCGGAGGCGGCCGGAGCAGTCCGACGCGACCGCCCGGAGTGCGTTCCGGGATCGTGCCGTGGAATTGGGTCCGGTTGCCCTGGCGCATGACTTCGACCGTGATGTCGTCGCCGGGCTCGCGATTGATCAGGACCCGGCCGAGGTCCACGGGTCGTTGCACCGGTTCACCGTCGACGCTGAGGATCACGTCGCCTGACTCCAGGAACAGGGGGTTGTCTTCAGCGATGCGCAGGACCAGCACGCCATCGCCGGTGCCGAAGTACGCAGCCAGCCCGGAGTGATTGCTCATCAGGTCGGTGTCGTGGCCCAGCCCGGCCAGGTGGGGCGGACGAGGCGGCGGCGGCGGGACCGGGGCGTCCGGCGCGGCTGGGTGGAAGCGGATGATTTCGCGCTCGATATGCTCCAGGGCCGGGGCCATGTTTCCGGCCATGAAGCGAAGATCGCCGACGGACGAGCGAACGGTGACCGGCACCACGATTTCGGTATCGCCATCGTCCCGGCTTACCAGGACGTCGACGCTATCGCCCGATTCGACGGCGGCGAGAATCTCGCGCACCCGCCGGCCCGTGTCGGTTCGCACGTCCTGGCCGCCGACTTCGAGCAGTCGATCGCCTTCGCGCAGGCCCGCTTCATCGGCACCGCTGCCGGGCGTGACGCCGACGATCCGATTGCTCTCGCCGGACTGAGTGCCGCCGAGCAGAACGCCGAGGCGCGGCGGAAAGGCCGCGAAGGTGATCTGGCGCAGACGCTGGTCCATGTCGTCGAGCTTGAGATCGAGCACGATATCCTCGAGCTCGCCATCGCCGTGGCGCATGACCCAGCTACCAAGGCCGCCTTCGACCTCGATCAGCTCGCGCTGCAGACGCGCCAGACGCTGCGCTGCGGCCGCGACTTCCTCGCGGGCGATTTCGAGTTCCGCGCGCAGTTCTTCCATCGCGACGCTGTTGTCCTCCGAGGTCTGGGCCGCGAGTGGCGATAGCGCCAGCAGCCCGGCAAGAATCAATGTCATCGAGTGGTTCCTGTGCATTTTCATGGTGCCTCCTTGGATTGATCGGTGCTGATCGGTCAGTAGCTGGTCAGACGCATCTGCGACTGCCAGTTGTCGTTGCTGTAGATCTGATTCATTTCGACCAGCAGCCGGGTGCGCTGCAGCCAAAGCTCGCTGTTGTCGGGGTTGGCGGCCAGCCGGGTATCCAGCCAGCCCAGTTCGTTCTCGAGCCAGACCAGGCGCTCGACCGATTCCGCGCTCACCGTACCGGCGGCATGCCGACGGATCTGGGCCTCCAGCAGGGCCGAGAGCTGGCGCGTCTCGATCAATGTCTGCTCGTTTTGCTGGAAGCCGTCGACAAGCTCTTCGACCGGTCGCAGCAACACCGCCACCAGGACCATGGCGGCTATCGCGCCGAACGCACCCAGGCGTTGGAGCCTGCGGTGCTGGCGGCGCTGCCGAAGGCGGTGGTCGAGTTCGGTGCGAACGGCCGCCCACAGCGCTGGTGGTGGCTCGAGCGGCGGCAGCGTGCGCAAGGGGTTGGGTTCAACGGGCATGCTCGTGACTCCAGATCGGCTGGCGGTCGTCCTCGGTTTCGGCACGTTCCTCGAGATAAGGACGGATTCGGGCCCGGGCCCGGCTGAGGCGGGACTTCGACCAGGACAGGCTCTGGCCGCCGAGTTCGGCGATTTCGTGGTGGGTCATGCCCTCGGCGTCGTGCAGCCAGAGCACCATGCGATCGACCGGATCGAGGCGATCGAGGGCGCGGGCCAGGTCGATGCTGCCGTCGTGGTCGGGCTGGGTGACTGAGGGCTCCGCGCTGGATTCGTCCAGCGGGGCCAGACTCTGGCGGTGCTGGTCCATCACCTGATTGACGATGATGCGCTTCAGCCAGGCACCGAAGCGGTTGCCCTGACGCAGCTGACCGGCGCGCTCGAAGGCGCGCACGAATCCGGCCTGAACGGCGTCCCAGGCGCGCGCTTCGCAGCCCGTCATCCGCACGGCCAGGGTCCAGGCCGCCGGCGCGAATCGCCGGTACACGGTTTCCTGCGTGCGCCGGCAGTCCCGTTTCAGGGCGGCCAGGCTGATGTCGTCGAGAGGCGAGGAAAAGTCCATCTTGCCCGGTTAGACGCGCGACGGGTGGAAAAGGTCGCAGGGGGGCGGGGGCGGGTTCCGGGGGTGGCGACTAAAGGCCGATTTCGATTTCGATTGACCGGAAACCGGAAACCGGAAACCGGAAACCGACGCAAAGCGTCGTCCCGGACTCGATCCGGGATCTTCAGTCCTTCCCCGCCACGACGATCATCCGCTCCGAATCCAGATCGTAGTCCTGGCCGTCATAACCGCCGTAGAGACCGTGGACGATGAGGCCGCAGCGCTCCAGCAGTGTGGTGATTTCACCGGCCGACCAGACCCGGTGGGAAAAGGTCGCGCGCTCGACCCGGTCGCCGGCGATCAGCAGCCATTCGTTTTCCAGGCGCTGCATGCGCTCGATCAGCAGTGGTCGCTCGACCAGGATCCGGCCGTCGTCGTACTCGGTCAGATGGACCGGTTCGAGAGTTCGGCACAGGTGTTCGAGGCCGACCAGGTCCACAATCACACGGCCGTCCCGGGACAGGCTGGTTCGGATCCTTTCGAGGACCCGGCGATGGTCGGCCTCGTCCTCGAAATAGCCGAAGCTGGTCCACATGACCAGTACCAGATCGAAGGCTTCGGGGCGCTCGAAGGACCGCATGTCGGCCTCGACGATTTCGATCGACCGCTGTTCCCGGCGGGACTCGAGCTCGGCCAGCAGAGCCGGGCTGGTGTCCACGGCCGTGACCGGATACCCTTTGCCGGCCAGCGGCAGGGCGTGGCGGCCGGGCCCGCAGCCCAGGTCGAGGACGGCGGTCGGCGGCCGGCCCGCCAGGGCGATCAAGTCATCGACCTGCGCCTCGGCTTCGGCGAAGGTCTGTTCATTGAACATCAGCGAACCGAACGTGCGCCAGAATTCGTCTTCCAGGTACCAATCGTTGCTCAAGTCTGCCGTCCTCGGTGGTCTCGCGCTGTTCGCCGCCGGCTGCGCAACCCTGTCATGGTACGGGCAGGCGCTGCACGGCCAGTTGGACTTGCTGTCCCGGCGCGAGGATATCGCAGAATTGCTGGCCCGACCGGAAACACCGGATGCGCTTCGGCAGCGCCTGCGCACCGTCCTGGATGTTCGCCGCTTTGCTCAGGAGCAGCTCGGACTGCCCGAGAGCCGCTCGTACCGGACCTATGCCGATCTCGAGCGCGATGCCGCGGTCTGGAATGTGATCGCCACGCCGCGCTACTCGATGAGCCCCGAACGCTGGTGCTATCCCTTGGTGGGCTGCCTGGCCTACCGCGGCTATTTTCGCCGCGAGCGGGCGATCGAGCACGCCCGCCGGCTGCGCGCGGATGGCTTCGATGTGGCGGTCTTGCCGGCGGTCGCCTATTCCACCCTGGGCTGGTTTGCCGACCCGGTCGTCAGCACCATGCTGAAATGGGACGACGCTGACCTCGCCGGATTCATTTTCCATGAGTTGACGCACGAAAAGCTGTTCCTGCCGGGTGCCACCGCTTTCAATGAGGCTTACGCTACGGTCGTCGAGCGGGAAGGAATACGGCGCTGGCTGGAGTCCGAGGAACGGGAAGGCGAGCTCGCCGTCTGGGAGAATGCCCAGCGCCTGCTGGCCGCTCGCGTCGAGGTCCTGCTCGAGACCCGGGCCGCGCTCGTCAGGCTGTTCGCGTCGACGCGCGACGAATCCGCGCTGGCCGAAGGCAAGCGGCGTCAGTACCGCCTGCTGTCCGAGCGTCTCGAGGGTCTGGCCAGAGCCTTCCGGACCGATCGGCTGGACGGATGGATCGAGGCCGACCTCAACAATGCGCACCTCGCGATGGTCGCCACCTACGAGCAGGGCGTGGCGGCTTTCGAGCGCTTGTTGGCTGATTGCGATCGGGATATGGCCTGTTTCCACGCCACCGTCGCCCGCATTTCCCGGGGCGACGAACAGGATCGGGAGGAATTTTTGTTGGCCAGATGATTGATCATTGGCCCCGAGTGTGCCAACTTACCCGGCTGGCATTGACTGGACGATTCAACTTGCATCGATTGCTCGCCCTGTCGCTGGCGGTGCTGCCGGTCGCGCCCGCGCTGGCGCAGTCAATCAGCGCCGATAGTGATCGCCAGGAGCTCTCCTGCGTGTCGGCCGAAGTGGACCGGCCGCGCAGCCGGACCGCACGCGACCCCGACGCTTCGCTGGAGATCGATGCGGAACATTTCGAGGCCCTCCCCGGGGCCCCGATTCGCGTCTCCGAAAATGTTCGGGTCACCCTTGGCGATCAGCGCCTCGAGACCGGCGAGTTGACCTACAGCCGCGAAACGGGACGGATCGAACTGCCGGTCCTGCTCTACTACAGCGACGCTTTCATCAGCCTGAGCGCGGCTTCCGGCTGGGTTCTGAGCGAGGATTCGCGCGCCCGGTTCGAGGAGGTCGCTTACCGGTTCGCCGGAGGCGAGGGCAGCGGATCGGCCGGTGAGGTCGAGATGACGAGCGAGACTTCGGCCCGGGTCCGCTCGTTCACGTTCACGACCTGCGATCCGGCCCGCCCGGACTGGCAGCTCGAGTCAGGCCAGGTTCGGCTCGACATGGAGCGCGGCGTCGGCGTGGCCCGCAACGCGCGGCTGGATTTCTTCGGCGTCCCGATCCTTTATTCACCGTGGCTGAGCTTTCCGCTCAACGACGAACGCAAGAGCGGCTTTCTGTATCCCGGTATCGGCTTTTCGACCGACGACGGCTTCGATCTGAGCGTGCCCTGGTACTGGAACATCGCGCCCAATCAGGACGCCACCCTCACGCCCCGATTCATTCAGGACCGCGGCGCGATGCTGCTGGCCGAATACCGTTTTCTGACGCCGCGCCAGCGCGGCCAGATCGACTTCGAGATCCTTCCGGATGATCGCGAGACCGACAGCCGGCGCTACTTCGCGGAGCTCGATTACCAGGCCCGGCTGGCGCCCGGCTGGAGTGCCTCGGCCAACCTGCGGCGGGCCAGCGACGATGATTACTTCGTCGATCTCGGCGGCGACCTCGAGGATTCAGCGGTTCAGTTCCTGCGCTCGGTGGCCACTGTGCGCGGCACCGGACGGTTCTGGTCGGCCCAATTGATCGCTGATGACTTTCAGGTGCTCGACGAGTCGGTCAGCCCATCCAGCGAGCCCTACAGCCGTCTGCCGCGGCTCGAGGTCGATGTGGACCTCCCGCTGGCCGCCGGCTTTGATTTCTCGCTCGACAGCGAACTGGTCTATTTCGAGCGCGATACCGGTGTGACCGGCGGCCGGCTGGACATGTTGCCGCGCCTGCGCTACTCGCTCCTCGCACCGGGCTGGTTCCTGCGCCCGGAACTCGGCCTGCGCTCGACCGCCTATTCGCTCGATGTCGACACGGATTCCACGCTGACGCGGACCACGCCGATCGCGAGCATCGACGCCGGTCTGGTGTTCGAGCGGCGACTCGGCAATGGCCGTCTGCAGACCCTCGAGCCCCGCTTGTTCTACCTGTACGTGCCCAACGAGGATCAGGAAGCGCTTCCGGTCTTCGATACCCGCGACCTGACCTTCGGCTTCAGCCAGCTTTTCCATTACAACCGTTTCAGCGGTCCCGACCGGCAGGGCGATGCCAACCAGCTGACCGTCACGCTGAGCTCGCGTCTGCTCGATGCCGACGACGGTCGCTCGGTGCTCGACTTCAATCTGGGCCAGATCGTCTATTTCCGCGATCTCAGCGTTCAGATGCCGAATCGGCCCGAGGAGAGCCGATCGACCTCGGCCACCGTGGCCGAGGTCAACTGGCGTCCGGCCCGTCAGGTCCTCGCCAGCGCCGGTTTGGAATGGGACTGGGAGGACAACGAAACTCAAGTCGGTCGACTGGGTCTGAGTTACCAAGGCGATAATGGTCGCCAGGCGGCCCTGAGCTATCGATTCCGGCGGGATCGCGTCGACCAGGTCGACCTGCGCTGGCGCGTGCCGATACGCCGCGACCTCAACCTGATCGGCAGGGTCAACTACTCGTTCGAAGACGACGAGCTGCTGGAGGTTCTCGGCGGTATCGAATACGAAAGCTGTTGCTGGGCAGTGCGCCTGCTGGGCCGCGAGTACATTCGGAATCGCGAATCCGAAACCCGCACGGCGGTGTTTCTGGAATTGCACCTCAAGGGGCTGGGAAGCCTCGGACGGCGGCCGTATCCGCTTTTTCCACGTCACGGCTACTGACTTCGCAAAAGGATGTTTCACCGCATGACCAATTTCTGCTCCAACGCGCGCAACCTCGCTGCTGTCCTGTTGCTGCTCCCTTCTTTGCTGCTCGCTCAGGAGGCCTCGGAAATCGACCGTATCGTCGCTCTGGTCGAGGACGATGTCATTCTGCAAAGCGAGCTCGACCAGGCGCTCGACATGCTCGAGCGCCAGGCCCGCAACCAGGGCCAGCGTATGCCGCCGCGCAGCGCGATCGAGGAGCAGGTTCTCGAGCGGCTGATTCTGACCCGGCTTGAAGTGCTGCGGGCCGAGGGCACCGGCATCCGCGCCGCCGACGCCGATGTCGATCAGGCGCTGGAGCAGGTGGCCCGCCAGAACCAGCTGAGCCTGGCGCAGCTCCGCCAGGCGATCGAGGGCGACGGCGTCGATTTCCGCGAGTTCCGGCGCGATATCCGCGAGGAAATCCTGACCAGCCGCCTGCGGCAGCGGGTCGTCAACGGGATGGAGGAAATCACCGATACCGAAATCGACATCATGCTGGCCTCCGACCGCTTCGGCGGCGAGCAGTATCGACTGTCGCAGATCTTGATCACCGTGCCTGAATCGGCCGGACCCGCCCAGCTTGCCGAGGCTCGCGACCGGGCCGATGAGGCGCGCCGGCAGCTCCTGGACGGTCTGGATTTCGAAACCGCGGCGCTGACCTTTTCCCAGGCGCCGGACGCGCTCGACGGCGGTGATCTCGGCTGGCGCAATCTCAACGCGGTGCCACCGATGATTGCCGAGGTGCTGGACGGTGCCGAGCCCGGCTTCATTTCCGAGCCGATTCGAACGCCGGGTGGTTTCGTGATTCTCCGGGTGGACGATGTCCGCGAACGGGGTGAAGTGATCGTGCCCGAATATCAGGCCCGTCACATGATGGTCGCGCCCAGCGAGCTGATGCCCGAAGAAGAAGCGCGGCAGCTCATCTTCGAGCTGCACGAGCGAATCGAGGCCGGTGAAGATTTCGCCGAACTGGCCCGCCAGTATTCCGATGATGAGACAACCGCCAATATCGGTGGTCTGTTCGACTGGTTCGCGGCCGGGACCTACGGCGGCCAGTTCCAGGCGCTGATCGACAGCATGGAAGTCGGCGATCTGTCCGAGCCATTCCAGAGCCCGGTGGGCTGGCACATCATTCGGCTCGAGGACCAGCGCCAGGCCGATCGGACGACCGAGACCCTGCGCGCCGAGGCCCGGGACATGCTCTACCGCCAGAAGGCCGAGGAAGAGGTCGAACGCTTCCAGCGGCAGCTGCGCGACGAATCCTTCGTCGAAATCCGCCTTTAGCCGGGCATGACTCTGCCGATTGTCCTGACGCCCGGCGAACCTGCCGGGATCGGGCCGGAGATCGCCTGTCGCCTGGCGTCGGAGCACGCCGATCTGGTGCTCGTGGCCGACCCGGGCCTGCTGGGACGAACGCTCGAGCGCCTCGGGATCGATCAGCCGGTCCACTTGCTTGGTGATCTGCGCGGGCGGCGCTCGACCGGGGTGAATTGCCTGGCCGTGAAAATGGCCAGCACCGAGGTTCCCGGCCAGCTCGATCCGTCCAATGGCGGCTACGTCATCGAAACGCTGAGGCTCAGCGCCGAATACTGTCTGTCCGGCCAGGCGGGAGCGCTGGTGACCGGTCCGGTCCACAAGGGCGTGATCAACGATTCAGGTCGGGCCTTCAGCGGGCATACCGAATTTCTCGCTGAGTGCGCCGGCGTCGAGACCGTTGTCATGCTGTTGTGCGCGGGCACGCTGCGCGTTGCGCTGGCCACCACTCATCTGCCGCTGGCGGCGGTCCCGGCGGCCATCACGGAACCGGGTCTGGAGCGCTGTCTGAAGGTCCTCGCCTCGGATCTCTCGCGGCGCTTCGGCATCGAGTCTCCGCGCATCGCCGTACTGGGCCTGAACCCGCATGCCGGAGAAGGCGGGCACCTCGGCCGCGAGGAGATCGAGGTCATCACGCCCGTTGTCGAGCGCCTGCGGCGCGAGGGACTGAGGCTGGTCGGGCCGCTGCCCGCGGATACGGCGTTCGTCGCCGAACGCCTGCGAGAGTTTGACGCGGTGTTGGCGATGTACCACGATCAGGGTCTGCCGGTGCTCAAGTACGCCGGTTTCGGCGAGGCGGTCAATGTGACCCTCGGCCTGCCGTTCGTGCGCACGTCGGTTGATCACGGCACCGCTCTGGACATTGCCGGGAGTGGACGGGCGCAGCCGGGTAGCCTGGCCGCCGCCGTCGACCTGGCGCGGCAGCTCGCGGTCCGTTCCCAAGCATGAATCCGTCGCGGCCCCGCAAGCGTTTCGGGCAGCACTTTCTGACGGATACCCGGGTCATCGATCGGCTGGTGGCCGCCATCGACCCGAAGCCGGGCCAGCGGATCATCGAGATCGGCCCCGGACGCGGGGCGCTCACCGCCCCGGTTCTCGGGCGCTGCGGCGGCCTGGAAGTGGTCGAGCTCGATCGCGATCTGGCGTCCAGCCTTGCCGAGCGTCTGAGCCACCCTGCGGGTCTGGTCGTGCATCAGGACGACGCGCTATCCTTCGATTTCGGGCAGCGCGCCGGCGGTGAGCCGCTGCGCGTGATCGGCAACCTGCCCTACAACATATCCACCCCGTTGATCTTTCATCTGCTCGGTCAGTCCGAGGCGCTGTCCGACCTGCATTTCATGCTGCAAAAGGAAGTCGTCGATCGACTTGTCGCAAGCCCCGGTGGCCGCCAGTACGGCCGCTTGACGGTGATGGCCGGTTTTCACTGCCGAATGGAGCGCCTGTTCGATGTCGGACCGGCGGCATTCGACCCGCCGCCGGCGGTCGACTCGGCGGTGATCCGCCTGGTGCCGAAACGTCTGAGTCAGGATGACCGAGACCTGTTGCCGGCTCTGGACCGGGTCGTTCGATCCGGTTTCGGCAAACGTCGCAAGACCCTGCGCAACAGTCTGAGGGGAATGATCGATCCGGACCGAATCGACGCGCTCGGCATCGACCCTTCGGCGCGGCCTGAAACCCTGGATCTCGATCAATTCAGGGCGCTGGCCGGCCTTATCGAACCGGATAAAGCGCAATCCGCCTTCCGCTAACGCTAACGGCCCGTTCCTGGCCTTACCACTCCGCGATCTTCCAGTGGGCCGGGCGGATCGGATCGATCTGGTCGTGGGCGAAACGCTCGTTGAAGTTGCCGTCGCCCGTGGTGTCGACCAGGTAGTAGGCCGGACCGACGTCGGGGACGACCCGGATCATGAAGACCACCCCGTTGGATTGGTATTCCTCGATGATGCGGTCGTCTTCGCGCCGGATGATGACCGTGGGCTCGATCTGCTCGTCCGGGTCCTGCACTTTGGGCGGCAGGGGCTCGGGCTCCGGCAGGGGCGGTGGGGGCGGTACGTCGCTCTGCTGAGCGAGGCTGACCGGAGCAGCGAGCATCAACAGCAGCGGGATGAGCGTGTATTTCATGGCGAAAGCCCACCTGAGTTTGACGTCTGTCGAGAGTGTAGCAGAAGCAATGAGACGCGCCGCTCGCCGGCAACGGAGCGCGGAGTATCATGAGCCCGACCCCAATCGCCACCGGCCAGGGCCGAACGCATCATGTCCGAAACCGAGAAAATCTGTCTGGTCGACGGTTCGTCCTACCTCTATCGCGCCTTCCATGCCCTGCCCAGCCTGACCGATCCGCAGGGCCGGCCCACGGGCGCGGTATTCGGGGTGGCAAACATGTTGCGTCGCCTGATCGAAGCCGAGAGTCCCGCTCACATGGCGGTGGTGTTCGATGCGCCTGGCAGGAATTTCCGGCATGAAATGTATCCCGAATACAAGGCCAATCGACCGCCGATGCCGGACGATCTTCGCGCCCAGATCAAGCCACTTTTCGATCTGATCGACGCGATGGGCGTTCGCCGGGTGGCGATCGAAGGCGTCGAAGCCGACGACGTGATTGCCACGCTCGCCCGACAGGGTTCGGGGCAGGGCTTCGATGTCCTGATTTCGTCGGGCGACAAGGATCTGGCCCAGCTCGTGGACGAGCGCGTCCAGCTCGAGGATACGATGCAGGAGAAACGCTACAACCCCGACGCCGTGCGTGACAAGTTCGGCGTTCCTCCCGACCGCATCGCTGATTATCTGGCCCTGACCGGCGATACTTCGGACAATATTCCCGGGGTGGAGAAGGTTGGGCCGAAAACCGCCGCGAAATGGCTGAACCAGTACGGTGATCTCGACGCGGTCATTCAACACGCCGATGAGATCGGCGGCAGGATCGGCGAGCATCTGCGCGCCGCGTTGGAGAGTCTGCCGCTGTCGCGCCGCCTCGTGGCGCTCGACGACGGGGTCGAGCTGGAATTTTCGGTCCAGTCGCTCGGGCCGCCTCGTCCGGACCGGGACGCGCTGGTCGAGAAGCTGCGCGAGTTCGGTTTCGCCTCCTGGCTGAAGGCCTATCAGGGCGATACGGACAGCGACCCGGGGCCGGGAATGGCGCTCGAGGTCGAGACCGTCACGACGCGCTCGGGACTCAAGGCGATGATCGAGGCCCTCGGACAGGCCGAGTGCTTTGCTTTCGATACCGAAACCACGAGCCTGGAGCCGCTCGACAGCGAGCTTGTGGGCATGTCGTTTGCCAGCGAATCCGGACGGGCCTGGTACCTGCCGCTGGCCCATCTCGATCAGGACTGCGAGTTCAGCGCCAAAGAAGCGATCGCGGCCGTCGAGGGTCTGCTCGAGGATGAGCGTCCGAAGATCGTCGGGCAGAACCTCAAGTATGACCTCAACGTGCTTCGTCGCGCCGGGCTGACGCTCGCCGGGATCAGCCACGATACAATGCTCGAATCCTACGCGTTCAATTCAACGGCGACACGCCACGACATGGATTCGCTGGCCGGTCGCTATCTCGGCCGCCAGGTCATCAGCTATGAGCAGGTGGCCGGCAAGGGCAGGAATCAGCGCCGTTTCGATGAGGTCCCGGTGGCCGAGGCGGCGCGCTATGCGGGCGAGGACGCAGAAGTCACGCTGGCGCTGCATCGGCATCTATGGCCGCGGTTGAGCGAGCTCGAGGGTCCGCGGCGTATCTACGAGACGCTCGAGATGCCGCTGATCCCGGTGCTGGCGCGCATGGAGTGGGAAGGTGTGGCGCTCGACGCCGACCAGCTCGGCCGGCAGAGCAGGGAAATCGAAATCCGCCTCGCCGAACTCGAAGAACAGGCGCATCGCGAAGCCGGCCGGTCGTTCAACCTGGGGTCGCCCAAGCAGCTCCAGGAAATCCTGTTCAAGGACCTCGTTCTGCCCGTGGTGCGGAAAACCCCCAGGGGTCAGCCGTCGACCGCCGAGGATGTGCTCCAGGAACTGGCCGCCAATTACGCCCTGCCGCGCTTGATCCTCGAACATCGCGGGCTGGCCAAGCTCAAGAGTACCTACACCGACCGGCTGCCCGAAAAGATCCATCCTCGAACCGGTCGCGTGCACACGCACTACCAACAGGCGGTCACCGCTACCGGGCGGTTGTCGTCGACCGACCCGAACCTTCAGAACATACCGATTCGCACGCCTGCCGGACGTCGCATCCGCAGGGCCTTCGTGGCGCCCGAGGGCCGGGTGCTGCTGGCTGCTGACTACTCCCAGATCGAGCTTCGCATCATGGCGCATCTGTCGCGCGACGAACGGCTGCTCGAGGCGTTTGCCGCCGGCGAGGACATTCACCGGGCGACCGCCGCCGAGGTCTTCGGCTGCGCCATCGGCGAGGTCCAGTCCGACCAGAGGCGGGCGGCAAAGGCCATCAACTTCGGCTTGATGTACGGCATGAGTGGTTGGGGGCTCGCGCGCCAGCTCGAAATCGGTCGCAAGGAGGCCGATGACTACATCGAACGCTATTTCGATCGCTATCCGGGCGTCCGCCGTTTCATGGACGAGACGCGCCAGAGCGCGCGCGAGCGCGGCTTCGTCGAGACCCTGTTCGGCCGCCGTCTGTGGACCGAGGAAATTCGGTCACGCAATCCGCAGCGCCGGCAGGCGGCCGAGCGCGCGGCGATCAATGCGCCGATGCAGGGCAGCGCGGCCGATATCATCAAGCAGGCGATGATCGAGGTCGACGGCTGGATCGAGTCCGAGCAGGTCGATGCGCGCCTCGTGATGCAGGTCCACGACGAGCTCGTTCTCGAAGTGGCCGCCGATGCGTTGGACGAGGTTCGCGCCGGCGTGATCGAGCGCATGCGTGGAGCCGCCCGTCTTGACGTGGATCTCGAGGTCGAGGCTGGATCCGGAAAGAACTGGGATGATGCGCACTGAGGCACCGCCGGGCTTTCTGCAAGCATCTGAAATATATGACGAAAAAATTTTTCCGGTTTTTTTTGTGGAAATCGGAACTTTACCGATCACGGCCGGGTCTCAGTTTCTACCATGCGCATGGTGCGATCCGCCTCCCTCCCTAGGCGGATCATCAAGGATTCGGTTACAGTCCCCAAACCGGATCCGACTCTAGGCCCCGGGCCCTCCCTCGCCCGGGGTCTTCTTTATTCAGGCCCGCGAAATGGCCGCCGGATCCATCGCTGCATCCGGCTCATCCTGGTCAATTCAATGATCGCGGGCGGCGGCTTGTCGGCCCGTCGAACAGGATTCATCACCCCGATTCGGGCAAACGCGGCGCTATACTGGCAGCGATTTGCACACGAAGAATTCCATCATGCTCGAAGTCGTCATTCTGGCCGCTGGCGAGGGCAAGCGGATGAACTCGGCGCGCCCGAAAGTCCTGCAGCCGGTCGGTGGCCGGCCGATGCTGGCGCACCTGATCGATAGCGTCCGCGAGCTTCAGCCGAGCGCGATCCACGTCGTGATCGGCGCCGGTGCGGACGAGGTGCGCTCGACCCTGGCGGCCGATGACCTGGCCTGGGTGACCCAGTCCGAGCGCCTGGGCACCGGGCACGCCGCTCTCCAGGCCCTGCCGATGATCTCGCCGCAATCGCGAGTGCTGATTCTGCCGGGCGATATGCCGCTGATTCGGCCCGGAACCGTCCGCCGCCTGCTGGCATCCGAGGCCGAGCTGGCGCTGTTGAGCTTCTTGCCCGAAGACCCGACCGGCTATGGCCGCATCCTGCGCGACGGGAGCGGGGCGGTCGTTGCCATTCGCGAGCAGCGCGATGCGAGCGAGGCCGAAAAGCGGGTCGGCGAGGTCAACAGCGGCGTGCTGTGTGCGCCGGCGGCCCGGCTGGGTGCCTGGCTCAAGGGGCTCAGGGCGGACAACGCTCAGGGCGAGTACTACCTGACCGACTGCGTGGGCCTGGCCGTGGCCGAGGGACACGACGTGGCCGCCATCGTGGCCGAGGATCCGGGCGAGTTGATGGGCGCCAACGACCGGGCCCAGCTGGCGTCGCTGGAGCGGGTTTTTCAGGAGCGATCGCGCCAGACCCTGTTCGATCAGGGCGTGACCCTTCTCGCACCGGAAACGATACAGGTTCGCGGGACCGTCACCTGCGGGCGCGATGTCGTGATCGATGCCGGCGTCGTGCTGTCGGGCAGGATCGAACTGGGCGACGGCGTCAGCATCGCGACCGGGTGTGTGCTTTCAGACGTCAGCCTGGCGGCCGGAACCCGGGTCGAGCCGTATTGCGTACTCGAGGGCGCGACCACGCACGGGGCTTGTACGATCGGCCCGTTCGCGCGGCTGCGCCAGGGAACGGAGCTCGACGAGGGCGTGAAGATCGGCAACTTCGTCGAGACCAAGAAAGCGCGCTTCGGCACCGGCGCCAAGGCCAGTCACCTGACCTACGCCGGGGACGCCGAGATCGGGCCCGGCGCGAACATCGGGGCCGGCACGATCACCTGCAACTACGATGGCGCGAACAAGCACCTCACGATCATCGGCGCGGGCGCTTTCATCGGCTCCAACAGCTCGCTCGTGGCTCCGGTGCGTATCGGTCCGGGCGCGACCATCGGAGCCGGCAGCGTCATCAGTACGGATGCTCCCGATGACCGTCTGACCGTTGCTCGAGCCCGTCAGCGGACGATCGAGGGCTGGCAGCGTCCGACAAAAAAACCCTGACCGGAAGTTGGCGATCGGGGGTCGGCTGCGGTATTCTTCGGGTCTGAACTCTGGAATCACTCGGAAACAGCGACACGAATGCGCAAGCGACATCGAACGGAAGACGAAGCCGAAATCAACATCACGCCGATGCTCGACATCGTCTTCATCATGCTGATTTTCTTCATCGTGACGACGTCGTTCGTCCGCGAGCAGGGTCTGGATATTTCGCGTCCGACGCAGGCCGAGGAGCAGAAGCAGCAGGACGAGGAGTCGCTGCCGATTCTGGTCCGCATCGACCAGACCAGCATGATCTCGGTCAACAATCGTCGGGTCGAGCCGGATGCGGTTCGCGCCAACCTCGAGCGTGAGCGCGCCCAGAGGCCGAATTCGCCGCTGATCGTGGCCGCTCATCCCGACTCGGAAACCGATTCCCTCGTCCGCGTGCTGGATGCAGCCAACGTCGTGGGTATCACCTCGATCAGCGTCGCCACCGAGACCCAACGATAGCCTGGACTGCGCATGACCAGCCGTCTAACCGGCGGTTCGTATCATCGGCAATTCGTTCAGAAGCAAGAGGATCCCATGGAACAGGAAGCTGGCAACGTCCCCGATCCGACGGGCGCCCCCGACGATCAGGAAAAGGAAACCCGCACCTGGGCGATGATTCTGCACCTGTCGCTGCTGTCCGGCCTTGTGCTGCCGGTGGCCGGTCTGATCGCGCCGATCATCATCTATGTGATCAAGAAGGATTCGCTGCCGGGCCTCGTGCCGCATGGCTATGCCGTCTTCAACTGGATGATCAGCGCGATCATCTATTCCGTGCTGAGCCTGATCCTCATGATTGTCGTGATCGGATTCTTCACGATGTTCGCCGTGGTGATTCTGTCGATCGCGTTCCCGATCATCGCGGGCATCAAGGCATCCGAAGGTCAGGTCTGGCCTTATCCCCTTTCGATCCCCATCTTCAAATGAATGCCCGGCGATGGCCATTGGTCACGCCGGCGCTCAACGATTGATTGATTCGCCACCGGACGCTTACTGCCAAGCCAATGTCGACACCCAAACCACCCATCGTCAAAGCGAACCTCGCGTTTTTCATCGTGATCAATCTTCTGGGCCTGGTCGTCGCGCCGGTCTACGGCCTGATGTTCGGCTTCAGCGCCGCGGCCTGGCTGTTGTTCGCCGTGCTGCTGGTCGGCTCCGGCCTGGCGATCACGGCGGGTTACCACCGGCTCTGGTCGCACCGCACCTACAAGGCGGCCTGGCCGCTGCGCGTTGTTCTGGCCTTCTTAGGCACCTTTTCGATCCAGAATTCGATTCTGATCTGGGCTGCCCGTCACCGCGTCCACCATCGTCATGTCGATGATGTCGATCGGGATCCCCATTCGATCGTCACCGGCTTCTGGCACGCCCACATGGGGTGGATGATCCGCAACTGGCCGACCAGCGAGGTCGATCTGGACCAGGTACGTGATCTGGAGCGCGATCCCGTCGTGATGTGGCAGCATCGCTTGTACTGGCCGGCCGTCTGGCTGCTGAACCTCGGCGTGCCGGTCGGGTTCGGGCTGGTCTTTGGCGATGTGATCGGTATGGTCCTGCTGGCCGGCGCGTTCCGCCTGGCCTTCTCGCAGCATTGCACCTTCTTCATCAATTCCCTCGCCCATACCTGGGGTCGGCGCTGTTACAGCAACGAGAACACGGCGCGCGACAACGGCATCATCGCGCTCCTGACCTGGGGCGAGGGGTATCACAATTTCCATCATGCCTTCCAGGCGGACTACCGCAACGGTCTGCGCTGGTGGCAGTTCGACCCTGGCAAGTGGCTGATCGCGACCTGTTCCTGGCTGGGTCTCGCGAGCGATCTCAAGCGCACGTCGCGGTTCAGGATCCAGCGTGCCCGGCTGCAGATGCAGTTCGCCCAGCTAAGAGAGCGCCTGGCGGAAGCCGACGCCTCCGCGCTGACCTGGCGCGAGACCCTTGATCGCGAGTACCAGCAGTTCAAGGACACCATCAGCCAGTGGCAGGCGGTTCAGGCGGATCGCGTGCAGGCCGGCACCGACGCGCTTCGCGACCGCTGGCGTCGGACCGAGCTCAGGACGCGCTACAAGGAATTGGAATACCGGCTCAAGATGCAGGCGCGCAGGCTGGCGACCCTGCAGCGGGCCGCGCTGACGCCGGCCTGATTCAGGCCGGTTCCCGGCTCCGAACACGGTTCTCCGTCAATCCGCGGCCGGTGCCCCCGGAAGCCTGAAGAACGCACGTGCACAGCGGCTGGTCTGATCGGCCACGCGGTCGGGGCTGACATCACGACACGCAGCGACCGTGCCCGCGATCCACGGCAGCCATTGCGGTTCGTTTCGATGGGTTTTGACCTTGGGTCGCAGATTGCGCGGCTTGAGATAGGGCGCGTCCGTTTCGAGCATCAGGCGGTCGGCGGGGATCGCTCGAACCAGCGCCTTCAGATGACGCCCGCGGCGCTCGTCGCAAATCCAGCCGGTGATGCCGATGTGGCAGTCGAGGGTCAGATAGTCCTGCAGGGCTTCGCCGGAATCGGTGAAACAATGGACGACCGCGGCACCGAGCGAGGCGCGAAAATCCCGCAGAATGGCCACGAAGTCGGCGTGCGCTTCGCGCTGATGCAGAAACACCGGCTTGCCGCAGTCAACGGCCAGCTCCAGCTGGCGTTCGAACGCCCGCCGCTGGTCGCTTCTGGGCGAGAAGTCGCGAAAGTAGTCCAGGCCGCATTCGCCCACGGCGACGATTTCCGGCACGTGGTGCAGCTCGGACAGAACGCTGGCGGTATCGGCGCTGAACTCGGAGGCAAGGTGCGGATGGACACCGGCGGTCGCGGTCAGGCAGTCCGGCCGTGATCGAGCCAGTGACAGTGCTTTCACGCTGCCGGCCTCCGAAGCGCCGGTGACGACCATATGGGCGACGCCTGCCGCCTGCGCGCGGGCGATGACCTCGTCTCGATCGCCATCGAAACTGTCGTGGGTCAGATTACAACCGATGTCGATCAGGTGCATGGCGGGGTGGATGTCGTCGTCGGGGCGGATTGCTGATCCGAAGGGCAAGGGCCGAGCCGATCGAGCGGCCAGCGCGGCTTGACCTCGATCAGTCCGTCGCGCTTTCCCTCGTGGCGACGGTACCATCCGACGTGGGCGATCATCGCGCCGTTGTCGGTGCAAAGATGCAGCGGTGGATAGAAGACCTGCCCCGGCAGCGCCGCTTCCAGCGCGCTGCGCAGGCGCTTGTTGGCGCTGACGCCGCCGGCGATGATCAGGCGCTCCAGCCGCGTCTGTTCGAGAGCGCGCTTGCACTTGATGACCAGTGTCTCGGCCACCGCCTGCTCGAAGCCGGCCGCAATGTCGGCGAAATCCTCGGGCTGGCTGCGCTGGACCAACTGACGGGTGTGGGTCTTGAGGCCGGAGAAGCTGAAGTCGAGCCCCGGCCGATTGACCATTGGGCGCGGGAATTCGAAGCGATCCGCCTGCCCGGTGGCCGCGAGGCGAGCGATCTCCGGGCCGCCGGGATAGCCCAGGTCCAGGAGGCGAGCGGTCTTGTCGAAGGCCTCTCCGGCCGCATCGTCGAGGGTTTCGCCGAGCAGTCGATAGCGTCCGATGCCGTTCACCTCGATCAGCTGGGTGTGACCGCCGGAGACCAGCAGCGCGATGAAGGGCAGCGGCGGCGCGGGGTCGGCCAGCAGTGGTGACAGCAGATGCCCCTCCATATGGTGGACCGCAATCGCCGGAACGTCGAGCGCCGAAGCCAGCCCGACGGCGGTGGCGGCCCCCACGAGCAGGGCACCGGCCAGACCGGGTCCGGCGGTGTAGGCGACCGATCCGATCTCGTCCATCTCCAGATCGGCCCGATTCATGAGCTGGCGAATCATCGCCGGCAGTTTGCGGACATGATCGCGCGAGGCGAGTTCGGGCACGACACCGCCGTAGGCGGCGTGATCGGCCTGTGTATAGACCTGTTCGGCGACGATGCCGTGGTCGGGCCGGTAGACGGCCACGCCCGTTTCATCGCAGGAGGTTTCGATGCCCAGAATGCTTTGCATGGCGGAGCGGTTACGCGCTATAATTGCCGACTTTCCTCAAATTTGGACAAGTGATTTAATGCCCAGCGTCAAGGTCAAGGAAAACGAGCCGTTCGAATATGCGCTTCGTCGCTTCAAGCGCTCGTGCGAAAAAGCCGGGGTCGTCGCGGAGAGCCGCCGGCGCGAGTTCTACGAAAAACCGACCCAGGAACGCAAGCGGAAGAAGGCTGCAGCCGTGAAACGTCACCTGCGCAAGCTTTCTCGCGAGCGGGTCAACCGTCGCCGCCTGTACTGATCATTACCGGGTTACGGCCCGGAGAGTGTACTAGAAACGCCGGGTCCGAAGGGCGCGGCCAACCGGATACCCGCCCGGGTCCTCACCATAGCCATGCCGCTCAAGACCAACATCCTCGACGACATCAAGCAGGCGATGCGGGCCGGGGACAAGGCACGACTCAAGACCCTGCGCATGGCCACGGCGGCGGTCAAGCAGCGCGAGGTCGACGAGCGCGTCGAGGTGGACGACGCAGGCGTAGTGGCCATCCTGGAAAAGATGATCAAGCAGCGGCGCGAGTCGGCCGGGCAGTATCGCGCCGGCCAGCGTCCCGAGCTGGCCGAGGCCGAAGAGGCCGAAATCGCGATTCTGTCGGCTTACCTGCCCGAGCCGCTTTCCGAAAGTGAAGTCGACCAGCTGATCGATGCCGCTATTGCCGACACCGGCGCGTCTGACCTCGGTGGCATGGGCGCGGTGATGAATCGGATCCGCGAGCGTGCCCAGGGTCGAGTCGACCTGCGTGACGTCGCCGCGCGCGTTCGAACCCGATTGGGAGCCTGACCCGGCTTCGGGGCCTGCGGTCGATTGGTGCCCGGTCGGATTCCCGAAGCCTTCATCGAGTCGCTGCTGGATCGCATCGACATCGCGGAGGTCATTGGGGCCCGCGTCGACCTGAAGTCCGCGGGCCGCGGCGAATACAAGGCGCTTTGTCCGTTCCACAACGAAAAGACCCCATCCTTCACGGTTAGTACCGACAAGCAGTTCTATCACTGCTTCGGCTGCAGCGCGCACGGGACCGCGATCAGCTTCCTGATGGATTATGACGGCCTGGAATTCCCGGCTGCGGTCGAGGAACTGGCGCGCCTGGCCGGGCTCGAGGTGCCGCGCGAGGGTGGGGCTGCGCCAGCGCAGCGACACCAATCGCTTTTCAATGCCCTGAGCGAAGCCCAACGCTGGTTCCGGCACCAGCTCGGCCAGAGTGACGTCGCCCGGGCGTATCTCAAGGAACGCGGCTTCGACAAGGCCACCGTCGATGAATTCGGCATCGGTTTCGCGCCGGATCAATGGCAGGGTCTGGCCGATCATCTGGTTTCCCGGGGCGTCACGCCGGCGGATATGGAAAAGGCGGGCCTGGTCACGCTTCGCAACGATCGACCGGTCGACAAGTTTCGCGGCCGAGTGATGTTTCCGATCCACGACCGGCGCGGTCGAGTGATTGCCTTCGGCGGACGCGTCCTCGGCGAAGGTCAGCCGAAATACATCAATTCGCCGGAAACTCCGGTGTTTCACAAGGGCCGGGAGCTTTACCGGCTTTACCAGGTACGCCGCAAGGGGCTCCCTGAGCGTGTCCTGGTGGTCGAAGGCTACATGGATGCCGCCGCGCTGTACCAGTTCGGCTTCGCCGACACCGTCGCCACGCTCGGGACTTCGGTAACGCCCGATCACCTCGAAGCGCTGTTCCGGGCCACGCCCCTGGTGATTTTCTGCTTCGACGGTGATCGCGCCGGTCAGCAGGCGGCCTGGCGTGGCCTTGAGGCGGCCTTGCCGCTGATGAAGGATAATCGCGAATGTCGCTTCCTGTTCTTGCCCGAAGGCGAGGACCCGGACAGCCTGGTGCGCCGCGAAGGGGCCGCCACGCTCGCCGAGGCCATGGATCGCGCCGTTCCGCTGTCATCGTTCTTTTTCGACCGGATGGCGGCAAGGGTCGATCTGGATAGCCTGGACGGGCGGGCCCGTCTGGTCGCCCTGGCCGAGCCGTATCTGGCCCGGTTGCCGGCCGGCCCGTTCGCCGAGTTGATGCAGGACGAACTCGAGCGGCGCTCCGGATACGGTCGCGGTGTGCCCGTTCGGCCACCGCAACGCGGAGCGTCGACACAGAGCGAGCGCGATCGATCGCTGACCCCGGTACAATATGCGGTTGCGCTGATTGTGCAGCGACCTGAACTGGCCGCCGATTCGGGGGTCTTTGTTTCCGAGGCCCAGGGCAAGGTCAAGGGCCTGGAGTTTCTGAAGGAACTGATTGACTTTTGCCGCGAAAGACCCCAACTATCGACGGCTAAACTGATCGAACTGTGGCGCCATCGTCGAGAAGGCCCCTGGCTTGCTCGGCTGGCGACGCGCGAGGTCTGCAGCGATTCAGGGGAAATGCCGATGGCACTGACCCAGATAATGACCAGAATACGTCGTTTACAGGTAGAGGCACGCGTCCGAGAACTCCAGCAAGCCCAGATGAACGAAGGGGGGCTGGATGGAACGAGGGCCGCTGAACTGCGCGGGCTTTTGAGCCAGCGTATCAACGACATGTGACAAACTGACAGTAGCACGAGTATATGGAAAACGCACCGCGACCGTCTCAGCTCAAGCAACTCATCGAAAAAGGCCGGGAACAGGGCCAATGGTTGACCTATGCCCAGGTCAACGATCACCTGCCCGATGACATCGTCGATCCCGAGCAGATCGAAGATATCATCAACATGATCAACGATATGGGCATCAAGGTCTTCGAGGAGGCCCCCGAAGATGCCGATGCGCTGATCCTGAACGACGCCGCGAGCACCGACACGGACGACGAAACCGCCCAGCAGGAGGCCGAAGCCGCCCTCGCCGCGGTCGAGACCGATCTGGGTCGGACCACCGATCCGGTGCGGATGTACATGCGCGAGATGGGATCGGTCGACCTGCTGACCCGCGAGGGTGAGATTTCCATCGCCAAGCGTATCGAGGACGGCCTGAACCAGGTCAACATGGCCCTGTCGCGTTTTCCCGGAACGGTCACCGAATTGCTGGAAGAGTCCGAATCCTGGCGCGCCGGCCACCAGCGGCTGAACGAACTCGTCAGCGGCTTCATCGATCCGACCCTGCTCGCCGAGATGGACCTGATCTCGGAAGACACGATGGAAGCGGCCGTTGCCGAAGAAGCCGAGTTCCAGGACGACGAGGAGGAAGACGACGACAAGCCGTCACCCACCGTCAATACCGGTCCTGATCCCGAGCAGGTGGTCCAGTACTTCGAGGAACTGGCGCGGTTGCAGGACCACTTCATCAAGCTCTACGACCGTTACGGACCCAACGGCAAGAAGACCAACGAGCTCAAGGACCAGATTTCCGAGCAGTTCATGCGTCTGAAGTTGCCACCGCGCATGTTCGACCACCTGATCGACCGTATGCGCTTCCACGTGGCGATCATCCGCGGCATCGAGCGCAAGATCATGACGCTGTGCGTGGATCGCGCCGGTATGCCGCGCAAGGACTTCATCAAGAGCTTCCAGGACAACGAATCCGACCCGGAATGGCTCGCCGGCCTGCTTCGTCGCAAGACGAAGTGGGCACGGGCGCTGCGCGACCACGAAGCCGAGCTGCACGATCTGCAGGAGCGCCTCGCGCGGTTCGAAAAGGCGCAGCGGGTCTCGATCGGCGAGCTTCGCGAACTCAACCGGGCGATGTCGATCGGTGAAGCCATGGCGCGCCGGGCCAAGAAAGAGATGGTCGAGGCCAACCTGCGCCTGGTGATTTCGATCGCGAAGAAGTACACCAACCGCGGGCTTCAGTTCCTCGATCTGATCCAGGAGGGCAACATCGGCCTGATGAAGGCGGTCGACAAGTTCGAATACCGGCGCGGCTACAAGTTCTCGACCTATGCGACCTGGTGGATCCGCCAGGCGATCACGCGCTCGATCGCCGACCAGGCGCGCACCATCCGTATTCCGGTCCACATGATCGAGACGATCAACAAGCTCAACCGCGTCAGTCGCCAGATGCTCCAGGAGAAAGGGCGCGAGCCCACGCCCGACGAGCTCGCGGTCACCATGGAAATGCCCGAAGACAAGGTCCGCAAGGTGCTCAAGATCGCCAAGGAGCCGATCTCGATGGAAACCCCGATCGGCGACGACGAGGATTCACATCTGGGCGATTTCATCGAGGACATCAACATCCTCTCGCCGATCGACACCGCCACGACCACCGGCCTGACCGACACGGTCCAGAAGGTCCTCGGTGGCCTGACCCCGCGCGAAGCCAAGGTCCTGCGCATGCGCTTCGGCATCGACATGAACACCGACCACACGCTCGAGGAAGTCGGCAAGCAGTTCGATGTCACCCGCGAGCGGATTCGCCAGATCGAAGCCAAGGCGCTGAGAAAGCTACGCCATCCGACGCGGTCGGAGCAGCTGCGGAGCTTTCTGGATCTTGAATGAAAGCCTCCGACGCAAAGCCGCGAAGAACGTCAGGGTCGAAAAGACATCCTGAGGCGGAAAAAGAAGGGAGCGTCGGCTCCCTTCTTTCAACTCCGAACCGTTTCGACCAGCACCTGCACATGCTCCGGCGGTACACCCGGGGTAATGCCGTGGCCGAGGTTGAAGATGTGGCCGGGGGCGTCGCCAAAGCTGTCCAGCACGCGGCGGGCCTCGCGCTGGATGATCTCGGGGGAGGTCAGCATCACGGCCGGATCCAGATTTCCTTGTAGCGCGACGCGGTCGCCGACGCGAAGACGGGCCTCGCCCATGTCCAGGGTCCAGTCCACGCCGAGCCCGTCGCAGCCGGTGTCGGCCAGAAGTTCGAGATGCTGGCCGCAGCCCTTGCCGAACAGGATGATCGGTGTGTCGTGGCAGGCTGATCCGAGCCGGTCGACAATCCGCTGCTGCGAGGCCAGGGAATAGTCGCGGTACAGCGTCGGGGACAGCGCGCCGCCCCAGGAATCGAAGATCATCAGCGCATCGGCGCCGGCTTCGACCTGGGCGATCAGGTAATCGGCAGTGGTATCGGCGAGGTGGTTCATGAGCTGACGGGCGGCGGCGGGTTCGCCGAGCAGCAGCTTCTTGGCGGTCGCGAAGTCCTTGCTGCTGCGCCCCTCGATCATGTAGGTCGCGACCGTCCACGGGCTGCCGGCGAAGCCGATCAGCGGCGTGCCCGCGGGCAGACTGGCGCGGATCAGGCGCACGGCTTCCATGACATAGCCGGTGTCGTCGTTCGGATCCGGCGTGGGCAGCCTGTCGATGTCGGCGGGCGTGCGGATCGGACGCTCGAACCAGGGGCCCTCGCCGGGCTCGAAACCCAGCCCCAGTCCCATCGCATGGGGCAGGATCAGGATGTCGGAGAACAGGATACTCGCGTCGAAACCATAGCGCTCGATCGGCTGAAGCGTGACTTCGCAGGCGAGCTCCGGGTTGCCGGCCAGCTTCAGGAAACTGCCGGCCCGGGCGCGAGTGGCTCGATACTCCGGCAGGTAGCGGCCGGCCTGACGCATCAGCCAGATCGGACGTCGTTCGGTCGGCTCGCGCCGCAGCGCCTTCATGAACAGCGAGTCGCTGCGATCGCTCATCGGGTCAGAACCTCGCGGATGTCATCGGTAGGACAGGGCCGGATGCAGGCCTGGCCGATGTCGTTCAACAGGATCAGCCGGATCTCCTCGGCCCGGTTCTTCTTGTCCAGGCGCATCAGTTGGAGCAGGCGTTCGGGGTCGGCATCTTCGGGTAGCGCGGTGTCCAGTCCAAGGCGCTGCAGCAGGGCATCGAGCCGATCGCAGCTGCCGGTCGGGCAGAGTCCGAGCGTCTCGCTCAGACGCGCGGCCAGGACCATGCCGATGGCCACGGCCTCGCCGTGCCGATAGCGGGCATACCCGGTCAGGGTTTCCAGCGCATGCCCGAAGGTGTGGCCGAAATTGAGCAGGGCGCGCTGGCCGGATTCCTTCTCGTCGGCGGCCACGACCGCGGCCTTGTTGCCAACCGACTGGTAGACCGCTTCCAGCAACGCCTCGGGCAGGCGCGAGGCGAGGGCCTCGGCGTTGCCGTCCAGCCAGGCAAAGAAAGCCGGATCGCGAATGGCACCATACTTGACGACTTCCGCCATTCCGGCGCGGTAGTCGCGCTCGTCCAGCGTGAGCAGGGTATCCAGATCGGCGATGACGGCTTCGGGCGCATGGAACGCCCCGATCAGGTTCTTCCCCTCGGCGTGATTGACGGCGGTCTTGCCGCCGACCGCCGCGTCGACCTGGGCGAGCAGCGTGGTCGGCACCTGGATAATCCGAATGCCGCGCATGTAGCAGGCGGCGGCAAAGCCCGCCATGTCGCCGACCACGCCGCCGCCCAGCGCCAGCACGGTGGCATCCCGCTGCGCGCCGAGAGCGACCAGTTCATCGATGATGCGCCGCCAGGACTCGACGGTCTTCTGCTCCTCGCCGGGTGCGAGAATCAGTGTCCGCTGATGGTCGATGCGAGCCAGCGTCGGCTCGAGGCGATCGAGATAGAGCCTTGCGACGGTCTCGTCCGAAACCACCAGCACCCGGCCGCCGAGATGCCGCTCGAGCACGCTGCTCATGCCGAGCAGGCTCTGGCCGATATAGACCGGGTATTTTCCGCCACCGTGGCGAACTTCGATGACCTTCATCCCTCACCCCTGCCGTCAAGATGGCGGCGGATATCCTGCTCGGCGCGCTCGGCCATCTGAGCCGGGCTGACGTTCGCCGACGGAATCACGAGTTCTGCGCATTCCCGGTACAGCGGATTGCGCGCTTCGGCCAGGCTGTTCAGGCGCTGTTCGCGATCCGTCGCGTGCAGAAGCGGCCGTCGCTGATCGCGCTCGAGCCTTCGGAGTTGCTGGTCGACGCTGGTCTTTAGCCAGACAACGAGGCCGCGCCGGGACAGCATTTCGCGATTGGCGGGGCTCAGCACCGTGCCGCCGCCGGTGGCCAGCAGGATCCGGTCTCGGCGGGTCAATTCATCGAGCATGTTTGTCTCTCGGGTCCGAAAACCGCTTTCTCCCTCGATGTCGAAGATCATGCTGACGTCAACGCCGCAGCGACGTTCGATTTCCTGGTCCAGGTCGAGAAATTCAAGCGCCATCCGGCGCGCAAGAAAGCGACCCACGGTCGTTTTTCCCGATCCCATCGGGCCGATCAGAAACAGGCGATTCATGATGACGAATCGCTAGAAGGCACTGCCGGGCGCGGCGGACTGGCGGGTGAGCGGCACAACTCGATCGCGATCGAAATCAAACCATCGGCAATGCTACCACGCCGGCGAAGTGGTCGGCTTTTGTTACTATACCGCCTGCCCTCGTCTGCAGAAGCGAAGTCCGATGCTGCGCTTTTCCATTCTCTTCATCACCCTGATCCTGGTTCTGTTCACGCTCGAAGTCCTGAAGCCGGTGCAGGACAACGTGATCCTGCCTTTCACGGCAGGCATTGCCCACGTCAGCGTCTTTCTCATCGAGCTGTTCGACCATGGTGTCCAGTCGGCCGGAAAGGTCATTCGAGATCTCGAGACCGGATTCGCCATCAGCATCGAGCCGGGCTGCAACGGGGTTGAAGCCCTGATCATCCTGTTTGCGGCGATTTTTGCTTTTCCTGCATCTTTGAAGCACAAGTTGATCGGATTCGCGATTGGATTCGTGGCGATCCAGAGCCTCAATCTCGTGCGCATCATCAGCCTGTTCTATCTGGGGCAGTGGAACATGGTCTGGTTCGAGTGGTTCCACCTCTATCTGTGGCAGGCCCTGATCATCCTGGATGCCCTCGTCGTGTGGCTGATCTGGCTGCGCATGTTGCCGCCGGCAAACAAGGCTGACAAATCCGGAAGCGGTGGCGGTGCCGGTGCGGATCCCGCCCCGGCATCGTGAAACGGCTTCTGATCGCCGGCTGCGGCGATCTCGGTCTGCGCCTGGCCCGGGTCCTGGACCGCAGCCGCTGGAGCGTGACGGGGCTGCGCCGCAATCCCGAGGCGCTCGACGGCTCGGTCGATGCGATTGGTGCCGATCTCGATCAGCCGGCAAGCCTTGAACCGGTCGCCGGATACTGGGATGCCGCGGTCTATCAGGCCACCCCTTCCGAGCGCAGCCCGGAGGGTTATCGCAAGGCCTATGTCGACGGACTGAGGAATCTGTTGTCCGTGATCGAGCCGGTTCGCCTGATCTTCGTGTCGAGCACCTCGGTCTACGCTCAGGACGAGGGTGAAATCGTCGACGAGGAGTCGGCAACCGAACCCGAACGCTACAACGGCCGCGTTCTGCTCGAAGCGGAGGAACTGGCCCGGTCGATCTCCGCGACGTCGATCCGCGTGCGCTTTTCGGGCATCTACGGGCCGGGCCGCGGGTTCCTGCTGCGCCAGGTCCGTGCCGGGCAGGCGCTGTGCCGGGAGACGCCGCCGCAGTGGACCAACCGCATTCACGCCGACGACTGCGCCGGCGTGCTCGCGCATGTGCTGGAGCTGGATCGACCGGCCGGGCTGTATTGCGCCAGCGACAGTTTGCCGAGCCCGCGCTGCGAGGTTCTGGACTGGCTGGCCCGGCGTATCGGGTCAGCGCCCGTACGACGCGATACGCAGGCATCGGACGGTCAGGGGAAACGGGTTTGCAACCGGCGCTTGCTGGCCAGCGGGTATGCTTTTCAATACCCTGATTTCAAGACCGGATACGGAGCGATGCTGGAATGAAAACGCCGATGACGGACGCCATGCTGGAACGCTTTCGCGCAGGCTTCGAGCGGGCGCAGAGCGCCGGGATCCCGGAGCCGACGGCGATGACCCTGGCCACCGCCGATCGCGAGGGCAGGCCGAGCGCCCGGACGGTTCTGCTCAAGGATGCCGATCACAGTGGCTTTGTCTTTTATACCAATCTCGATTCCCGCAAAGGGCGTCATCTGATGGCCAACCCCGCGGTATCCCTGGTGTTCTGGTGGCGCGAGACCGCCGAGCAGGTGCTCGTGGACGGCCACGCCGAGCCGGTCAGCGCGGTCGAAGCCGACGCCTACTTCGCGAGCCGACCGCGTGGCAGCCAGATCGGCGCCTGGGCTTCCCGTCAATCGCAGCTTCTGGACAGCCGGCAGCAGCTCATCGACAGGGTGGCCGCAATGGAGGCTCGCTACGAGGGGCGCGAAGTCCCGCGGCCGGAGCACTGGTCCGGTTTCCGCGTGCGGCCCCTCCGGGTGGAATTCTGGTTCGGCCGCGACTATCGCCTGCACGAAAGGATCTGCTACGAACTCGACAACGGGGCCTGGACAGAATCACTGTTGTTTCCTTGATTGGGAAAGGAAAGGTTCAAGGTTCAAGGTTCAAGGCGAAAGGCGAAAGGCGAAAGGCGAAAGGCGAAAGGCGAAAGGTTCAAGGCGAAGGGCGAAGGCGAACGATCCAATACCGCCGCCACCAACCACCGGAAACCGGAAACCGGAAACCGGAAACCGGAAACCGGAAACCGGAAACCGGAAACCCATCCTTCCAATAGCGGTCCAGATCGCGCTGAATCCAACCTTCCGCCAACTCCTCCCAGGGCGACAGGTCAAGCGATTCCGGGCCCGGCTGCCCGGCGGCCTGGCGCTGGCGCTGGGCTTCGAACAGCAGCACGGCGGTGGCGACCGAGACATTCAGCGAGCGGGCCATGCCGACCATCGGAATGGTGATTTCCTGATCGACCAGGGTTCGCGCTTCCTCGCTCACGCCGAATTCTTCGCTCCCCATGACGAAGGCTGATGACAGCGTGTAGTCCGGTATTCGGAAATCCACGGCCGTTTTCCGGGAAATGCGCCGCGTACAGTCGGAAACGCTGTGATTGCAGGTGCCCGAGACCGCTTGCGGAGGTCGGATGACGGATCAGTTCGACCCAGCGTTGAGCCCCCTGGGCCGTGTGATTGAGCGTGGGGTTGCCGCTGCTGGCGGGAACGGCGTGAGCCCGCATCACGCCGACGACGTCGCAGGTACGCAGCGTCGCGTCCAGGTTGTGCGGTTTGTGGACCCGTTGCATTGCATGAAAATGGTCAAGTCCGGCTGCCTTCGAGCCGCCACGTGCTCGACCCGGTCTTTTCGTTCAGGGGTCATACGGCTATGGTACTGACAATGAGAGCATTGCTGATCCTGGCTTTCGTCGCGTCCGGGCTTCTACTCACCGACTCGCTGGCCACCACCTCGCGACTCGATAGATTGCAGACGACCATCGGAGAGATGCTGGCCTCGAACGGTCCGGGCAGCTTTCCCGGCGATCGCGCAGAGCTTTACCGCAGCAGTGATTCCGGCTGGGAAATCCGCCTGATCATCCTCTGGGACGGGGAGGGCTGGCAACTGCTTGCCGCCAGGCTCCATCATCCGGAGTGGATCACTGTCGAAGACGGTCCATGGCGGGAGCGCCTCGATGACCTGCTCGCCGGCCTGGATCGGGACGCGCCAACGGACAGGCCGCTGCCGGAACTCCTCGAGATTCCTGCGCCCACCTTCCTGCCGGCGTTTCCGGACGAGCAGCGCGGTCGAAGTTTCTCGTTCGAGGGTTACTGGTACGAAGCCCACTGGATCAACACCGGGGGCCTGGATTTCAATGCCGAATGGACGCTGCGCAGCTATGACCTGGTCGCGCTGCCGTAGCGCGTCGACCGGCCACCCTGGAATCAATCGGTATAGAACTGCTGCCAGAACGAAAATTCGTGCACTCGCCGACTGCCTTCCGGGAGGACGCGCACTCGGAAATTCAGGCGTTCCTCGTTGGTGATGCGAAAGGTACCGATGTAGTAGATGGCGTCCTGGTCGCGAATTTCGGTCATTTCGAATTCACGTTGCTGGCCGACCAGATTCACCGCGCTGGCCTCGACCTGCGCCCGGGTCGCAGTGCCTGTCCCGAGGCCTTCGCCCTTGCGAATCACGGCGATGTTGAGCATCGCCCGATTGCCCGAGCGCTGAATGCCGTAGGCGCGGGCGACGTCGGGTGTCAGTCGGTTGGTGTTGAAGGTATTGTAGTGGATGAGGTAGTCGCCGATGTCTTCGGCCTGCTGACCCAGGGCCGGGCTCGCAAGCAGAAGCAGGGCAAGTGCGGCTCCAAGGCTCGCTGATCGGAATGCAGATCCTGACGTCATGGGCTTGCGTCTCCTTGAAGAATCAGGGCACCGGATCCAATCGATCCGCTCCTCGATACTAACCGTGCCGCGAACCCTCTGCAACAAGCTCAGACGCCAAGGAGGATGATCAGGAACTGAATCCCGATGATCGCGACCAGCGGCGAGAGGTCGAAGCCGCCCAGCGACGGCAGCACGCGCCGGATGGGTGCCAGTACCGGATCGGTCAGTTGAAAGATCAGCGGGATGATCGGGTGGCGGAAGCTCTGTCCGACCCACGACAGGATGACCACGACCACGATCAGGACGAGATAGAGCATCAGCAACATCCGGACCAGACGCATCACCGCCAGCAGGGCAAGGACGACCGGGTTGATTGGCGCGCCGACGATGAGCAGGAGCAGAACCAGCGCCAGCACCTGCAGCAGATACAGCACCAGCAGCCCGGCCAGGTTGACCGGGCCAACCCGCGGCAGGATGCGGCTCAGCGGTTTGATGAGCGGGTCGGTGACCAGAACCAGCGCCTGGCAGACCGGATTGTAGAAATCGGCTCGCACGGCCTCGAGCAGCAGCCTGAGCATCAGCGCGGCCAGATAGAGCTGAAACAGCGTTTCGACCAGAAACGAAAGCGCCTGCGTGGTCGAGCCCATCAGGTCGCTCCCAGTTCGCGGCCGCGACGGACAGCGGCCTCGACCGCGTCCTGCAGCAGGGCTTCGAATCCGTGATCCATCAGCTGCTTCAGCGCGGCTTCGGTCGTGCCGCCCGGCGAGGTCACGCGCCGGCGCAATTCGCCCGCGCTGAGATCGGACTGCGCCAGCATGCAGCCCGCGCCGACGGCCGTCTGACGGGCCAATCGAGCGGCTATCGAGGACGGCAGTCCGACCTGGACACCCGCCTTGGCCAGATATTCGGTCAGGGCGAAAAAGTAGGCCGGGCCCGATCCGGACACCGCCGTCACGGCGTCCATCTGCGACTCATCGTCGATCCAGACGATCTCGCCCGTGCCCCCGAGAATTCGTTCGGCCAGGTCGCGGTCATCGTCGCTGACCCGTGGATTGGCCACAATGCCGCTCATGCCGGCCTGGTACAGGGCCGGGGTATTCGGCATCGCCCGGACGCAGGGTTGGATCGGTGAGAGCCCGCGGGCCAGCGTGGTCAGGGTCGTGCCGGCGGCCACGCTGATGACCAGGGCAGAGGCGGGCAGTGCGCGCCTGATGGAAGCCAGTGCCGAGACCATGACCTGGGGCTTGACCGCGAGCACCACGACGCGCTGACCGCGCACGGCGCTGGCGTTGTCGCCGGTGACCGAAACGCCGAATTCGTCGGCCAGAGCCCGTTGCTGTTCCGGGCTGGGATCGGCGACGGTGATCCGTTCGGGCGAGAACCCCGAGTGCAGTAGTCCGCCGACGAGTGCCCGCGCCATGTTGCCGCCGCCGATAAAGCTGATCGTGGTGCGATCCATCCCGCTATTGTAGGCAAAACTGTCCGCTATCTTGGTCCGAAAAGATCGGTGCCCACCCGGACCAGGGTGCTGCCGCCGGCAACAGCGGCCTCGAGATCCCCCGACATGCCGGCGGACAGGGTGTCGATGGCAGGCCATTGCCGCTGAAGATCCTCGAAGATTCCGTGCAGGCGCTCGACGACGGCGACCTGGTCGGAAAACGCCTCTCGCGGAGCAGGGATGGCCATGACGCCGCGCAGGCGAAGCATCGGGCAGTCGACGATGTGCTCGGCCAGTGCCGCGGCGTCTTCGGGCGCGCAGCCGGATTTTCGGGGTTCATCGTCCAGGTTGATCTGGATCAGCACGTCGAGCGGTCCGAGCGTGTCGGGTCGCTGGTCGGCCAGGCGGCGAACGACCTTGGGCCTGTCGACGCTTTGCACCCAGTCGAAGCGCTCGGCAATCGCCCGCGTCTTGTTCGACTGGATCGGTCCGATGAAGTGCCACTGAATCCGGAGGTCTGAAAGTGCCTCGATCTTGTCCAGAGCCTCGTCGACATAGCTCTCGCCGAACGCCCGCTGGCCGAGCTCGGCCAGCGAGCGGATCGCGGCGGCCGGCTTTTTCTTGCTCACGGCCAGCAGGTGAATGCTGTCGGCCGGGCGTCCGGCGGACTCCGCGGCTGACCGGAGACGATGCTGTACACTCGCGAATCGTTCTGCGATATTTGGCGTGGACATCGACATAGGCTACTATTCGGTGTATCGGAGCTGGCGGGGGCGGGCTGAACAATGCGACGCTCATGAGTGTCCCCGACCTGGCTACGGTCGACCCATTTGCGTGAAGGATCCCCATGGACATTACTGAACTGCTAGCGTTCACGGTCAAAAACAAGGCCTCCGACCTCCACATTTCCGCCGGGTTGCCGCCGATGATCCGGGTCGACGGAGACATTCATCGCATCAATACGCCGGCGATCGAGAACAAGGAGATGGCCGAGCTGGTGTACTCGACCCTGAGCGATCACCAGCGGCGCGACTACGAGGCCAATCTCGAAGTCGATTTTTCCTACAACGTGCCTGGCCTGGCGCGGTTCAGGGTCAACGCGTTTCACCATCATCGCGGGCTCGGTGCCGCCTTCCGGGTGATCCCGAACGAGATCTGGTCGCTCGAGGACATTCAGGCACCCGCCGTGTTCAAGGACATCATCGAGGTACCGCGCGGTTTGATCCTGGTCACCGGACCGACCGGGTCCGGCAAGTCGACGACCCTGGCCGCAATGATCGACCATCTGAACAAGACCGTGCCGGGTCACGTCCTGACCATCGAGGATCCGATCGAGTTCGTGCATACGCCGCAGCGCTGTCTGATCAATCAGCGCGAGGTCAAGCGCGACACCCATGGATTCAACCAGGCGCTGCGCTCGGCCTTGCGCGAGGATCCCGACATCATCCTCGTCGGCGAGTTGCGCGATATCGAGACGGTGCGTCTGGCCCTGACCGCTGCCGAGACCGGCCACGTGGTGTTTGCCACCCTGCATACCTCCTCGGCACCGAAGACGGTCGACCGTATCATCGATGTCTTCCCCGGAGACGAAAAGCCGATCGTTCGCTCGATGCTGTCGGAGTCCCTGCGAGCAGTCATCTCCCAGACCCTGCTCAAACGCGTAGCGGGCGGCCGGGTTGGCGCGCACGAGATCATGGTGGCCACGCCGGCCATTCGAAACCTGATCCGCGAGGACAAGGTCGCCCAGATGTACTCGGCCATTCAGACCGGCCAGAACGTCGGCATGACCACGCTCGACCAATGCCTGATCGATATGGTCCGGCGCGGGATCGTTTCCAAACCCGAAGCGATGCGGAAGGCGCAAAACAAATCCGCCCTGGCCTGAGGCGGGGTAAGGAGTAGGCAATGAGCACCAATATTCAGGACTGGCTTCGCCAGTTGCACGAAAAGCGCGGCTCGGACCTGTTCGTGACGGTCGGTGCGCCGCCGTGTATCAAGGTCCATGGACGGATCAAGCCGCTGACCCGCCAGGCGCTGGGCCACGATGTGGTCGTGGACATCATCAACGGCATCATGACATCCGACCAGCGCAAGGAATTCCAGGCGACCAAGGAGTGCCAGTTCGCGGTCTCGCTCGAGGGCGTGGCGCGCTTCCGCGTCAGCGCCTTCTACCAGCGCAACAGCGTCGGCATGGTCTGCCGGCGGATCGAGACCAAGATTCCGACCTTCGGGGAACTGGACCTGCCCGAGTCGCTGTCCGAACTGGCGATGGCCAAGCGCGGCATCGTCATCCTGGTCGGGGCGACCGGGACCGGCAAGTCGACCTCTCTGGCGGCCATGGTCGGACACCGCAACGTGAATGCCTCCGGGCACATCATCAGCATCGAAGACCCGATCGAGTTCGTCCACAAGCACCGCAAGAGTCTGGTGACCCAGCGCGAGGTGGGCATCGATACCGAGTCGTTCGAGGTGGCGTTACGCAACACTCTGCGGCAGGCACCGGATGTCATCATGATCGGCGAGATCCGTACGCGCGAATCCATGGAGCACGCGATCACCTTCGCCGAGACCGGTCATCTGTGCCTGACCACCCTTCACTCGAACAACGCCAACCAGGCGATGGATCGAATCCTGCATTTTTTCCCGGAAGACCGCCACGGACAGGTGCTGCTGGATCTGTCCTTCAACCTCAAGGCGGTGGTGGCACAGCAGCTCATCCCGTCGGTCGACGGATCGCGTCGTCATGTGGCGATGGAAATCCTGGTCAACACGCCGCTGGTCCAGGAGAAGATCCGCAAGGGCAAGATCGAAGAACTCAAGGCGATCATGAAGGACTCCACCCATCACGGCATGGTGACTTTCGATCAAAGCCTGCTGGCGCTTTATCAGGAAGGTCTGATTTCCTACGAAGACGCGCTGCGTCATGCCGACTCGTCCAACGACCTGCGCCTCGCGGTCAAACTCAGCGAGGGGGCCGACTCGGAGTCGTTGAGCGGTCGACTCCAGGACCTCAATCTGGTCGACAATCGCTAGTGGGCCACTAGTCTACCCCCGAACCACCCCACGTCCGCGCGGCGTGGTCCGGGTCCTCCTTAACTCCCCGTTAACCTGCTCTGGGCTAGGCTTGTGCCATCGATATCCAGATACGGTCGAGCAAGCGACGATATCGATGGTTACGGGGCACTGTGGGCCCGGGCGGGTAAAACCGCCTGGGTCGTTTTTTTTTGGATCGAGCAAGCGGCTCTGGTCAATGCGCATTCTGATCATTGAGGACAATCGCGATATTGCGGCCAATCTCGGCGACTTTCTGTCGGATCGGGGGCACGAGGTGGATTACGCCTACGATGGCGTGACCGGTCTTCATCTCGCGATCGTCAACGAATTCGACGCCCTGGTGCTCGACCTCGCTCTGCCCGGAATGGACGGCCTGGAGGTCTGCCGCAAGCTCCGCGAAGAAGCGCGCAAGGAAACCCCGGTCCTGATGCTGACCGCTCGCGACCAGCTCGACGACAAGCTCGCCGGTTTCCAGTCCGGCGCTGACGACTACCTCGTCAAGCCGTTCGAGCTCAAGGAGGTCGATGCGCGCCTGGCGGTTCTGGCCCGTCGCGGCCAGCGGATCAGGCCACGCGAGCTCAAGGTGGCCGACCTGGAGTACAACCTCGAGACCCTGACCGTGCGCCGCGCCGGTCGCCGCATCGACCTCAATCCGATCGGCCTGAAACTGCTGGAGAAGCTGATGACGGCCTCCCCCGCCGTGGTGACTCGCCGCGAGCTGGAGCACCACGTCTGGGGCGAGGAATTGCCCGACAGCGACAGTCTCCGGGTGCATATCCACACACTTCGGACTCTGATCGACAAGCCGTTCGACGCGCATCTCATCAATACCCGTCACGGGATCGGGTACTGCCTGGTCGCGCCCGATGAAGTATCGGCGCAGACTTAGAAGTCGCCTGATCGTCTCATTTCTGCTGTTCGGCACGCTGCTGAGCGTGCTGTTCGCCGTCGCGACGGTGCTGCTGCAGAGCTGGCTGGAGGATGCGTTGATCGCACGCACACTGGCCGACGAGGTCGATCAGTACATTGCTGATCTTCGCATCGATCCGACCCTGGTCGAGCCGTTCTATTCCCGCATTCAGGGCTACGTCACTCGCCCCGATCGCGCCGACATCGTCCCGCTGCCTTTTCGCGAGCTGTCTTCCGGGGTCCACGACGTCAGCACGGGTGACGGCTACTTCAAGGCCGCCGTGGCCAAGGAAGAGGATTTCTGGGTCTTCCTGACCTACGACGTGTCGGACAACCGGGAGCTGGCGCGCCGGCTGCTCTGGGGCCTGGTGGCGACGGTGATCTTCTTCTCGCTGCTATCGCTCGCGCTGGGCATGTGGTCGGCCGGGCGCGTGATGGCACCTGTGACCGCGTTGGCCCGGCGCCTGGAAGCGCTCGACGAGACCAGCAAGCATGGCCGGCTGGAACGCCATTTTCCGGATGACGAGGTGGGTCAGCTGGCCGCGGCCCTCGATGATTATGCGGGTCGTCTGCAGGAGCTGGTCGAGCGGGACAAGGCGTTCAACGCCGATGTGTCGCACGAACTGCGGACACCGCTGGCGGTGATCTCGGGAGCGACCGAATTGATGCTCGCTCAGCCGGACCTCTCCGATCGCAATCGCGAGCGTTTGTTGAGGATTGCCCGGGCCGCGCGTCAGTCCACGGACGTGACCACGGCGCTGCTGCATCTTGTTCGCGGCGAACGCGGCAGAGAAGGCGACCTGCCGGCGCAGGACGTCGGGAGTATCGCGGGCCAGGTGATCGACAATTATCGACCGTTGATCGGCGACCGGGATCTGAGTCTGGTACTGGACGACGAGGCCTCGATCAGCGTGATCGCGCCGGAGTCAGTCATCGCTGTCGTTCTGGGGAATCTGGTCGGCAATGCGGTGCGCTACACCAACGAAGGTGAGGTTCGCCTGCGGACCGTGTCCGGCGAGGTGCAGATCCTGGATTCCGGTCCGGGTATCGACGAAGAGGAACTGCCGCATATTTTCGACCGCCACTTTCGCGGCCGCAATACCGATGGCAGCAAGGGCGCGGGCCTCGGCCTCTCGATCGTCAAACGGTTGTGCGATCTGCACGGCTGGCGGATCGAATTCAGCAATCGGCCGCGCGGCGGGCTGCTGGTTCGCCTGATTTTCTTTCCCGATCAGGACCGCTCCTGACCCGGCCTCAACGGCTTTCGGTTACTCTTGTTTTCATGGCGATCATCCATTGCCCCCAATGCAGCAAGCGCATCTCGTCGATGGTCAATGTCTGCCCGCATTGCGACATCGCGCTGGGAGAATTGACGGCCGGAGAGCAGGAGCGGCTTCAGCGGCGGCGCTGGAAACGCCAGGTCTACCGCGCGACCAACCTGTCCTACCTGGGGTTGACGGCGCTGGTCATCGGCGCGATGTGGTGGTGGTTCGCCGAGCCGCAGGGCTGGGCCCTGCCGCCGCCGTTGCCGGCGGTTTCGATGGTGATCGTCGGAGCGGCGGTGTATCTGGTGGCGCGCTGCTGGATGCTCTGGCTGCGTCTGGGACGCAACCGCCCGGGGTAATGAGCCGCGCTCAGCGCAGGCGACGGACCTTGACCTGGGTGTTGTAGCCGTCCACCTTCAGATACCACACCGACCCGAGGAAACCCTGGCGGATCTCCACTGCCGGATCTTCCATTCGACGCGGACGAAAAGTGCCGACTTCGTTCTGCTGCCAGACCATGCCGTTTTCGAGCTCGAAGACCGTGTCGCCGTCCCAGCCCTCGAACGCGCCGACGATGCGCGAGCGGATCGGTTCGTCGCCGCCGCGATCGTTGAAGCCACGCCGATCTTCGCCGGCCTGGGCCGTGGCCGATACGGCCGTGGAAGGCACCATGACTTCGCCCTCGGCCAGCGAGCGCTGGCGGATCCAGCGATTCAGTGCGGCGAGTTCCTCGTCACTGAGCTTGTCCAGACCGGCGTCGCGGAATTCGCGCGCGGTCATGCGTTCTTCCAGCGATGAAAAGCTGGTCTGGGCAGCGACCGTTCCGCAAGCGGCGACGGTCAGAGCAAGGACGAGCAACAGACGTGACATCATGGGCAGAAAAGCCGCGATCTCGATCGTAACAACCAGCTTGGCAGTCTAACCGTTTACAGATCGTGTTTGTAGCGGACATAGGGGATGCGGCCGAAAACCGTCTCCAGCGGGTCTTCGATGCCGGCTTCGGGCTCGTCGGGCCGAGGGCTGGCATCAAGCACATTGCTGATGCCGATGCTGATCGACGCGTTGTTCGGACGCCAGGAAAATTCCAGGTCGAAGGAGTTGAACACGGCCGGCGTGGCCTGGCCATTCAGCCAGAGCGGGGCATCCCGGTAGCTGCCCGTCAGGTCGCCGCTGAAGCTGCCGCGCCGCCAGCCGAGTTCGAGCTGCGCGCTGCTCGCGTATTCGCTGAGGGAACCGGTTGCCAGAGCCGTATCGACACCCGATCCCAGTTCCACGAGACTCATGCGCTGCCGGTAGCGCGCGAGCTGAAGGCCAACCAGGAAATCGCCGAGGTGTTCGGTGTTGATGCCGAAGCTGAGATTGACGTCGAGTCCGTCGCTGGTCTCGACCCGGTGCCCCGAAAGCGCCGCCAGCAGGTTCGGCTGGAGCTCGGGGCTGGTCAGCGGCGGATATTCCGTGCGCTGAAGACCGGTCAGGTATGAATCACCGTGGTCGCTGTGAAAAGCGCCGACGCCGAGGCTGAGGCCTGGCGCGGCTGTCCAGGTTCCGCGGACCTGCACGAGGTTGATGGAATTCTCGGGCAGGGGCTGGTCGACGAAGCGGCAGTCCTCCGCCACGTAGGAGTCGAGCGAGAGTGAGTGGTTGCTGCACTGGATATGCGCCAGACTGGCCGTGTTCAGCTGCCAGGCTTCGAGCGACCAGGAAAACGCGCTGCCGTCACGCGCATCGGAGCTCGCCGACTGGCCAAGCGGAAGCTGCATGGTCAGTCTCGGGCGCTGGGCGGGAAGCGCCAACCGATCATCGCCGAAAACCTCCAGCGGGAAATCGAGCCGTGAGGAGTCGATGGCCGCTCGGGGCCGGTCTGCCGGATCCGGCTCGAACGGCTGTGCGACCGCGCCGACCGCCAGTCCGCCGGCCAGTAGCGTACTCACAAAGCGCATCATGAAGCGTACCCGGGTCATTCTTCTCGTCACGGTTCCTGCCGTCATCCGCTCGTTGGAGTACCACTCACCGAAAAAGTTTACTCCGAGTGCCGGCTCGAGTCTAGCAGAGACCAATTGACAATGCACTGACAAAAAGGAGACAAGATCCCGATTTGAATGGGGTTTCGGGGCCGGTTTCGCGTCAGCCGGCCGGGGCCTGGCGGCGGAGCATTTGCATATCGGTCCCGAATTGGATTAGCGTGTGTCCCTTCGAATCCCACTCGAGAGACGCGATGTCCGAAGTCTATCTGGTCGGCCTGGACGGCAGCGACCCCGGGCGACGAGCGCTTGCCGAGGCCGAGCGTCAAGCAAGGCTTTCGAACGCCAGCCTGATCCTCAGTTACGTCATTCCGTGGTCACCGTTCACGTTTTCGACGCCCGAGGAAAACGCCAACCGGCACAAGCGGCGTGAAGAGGAACTGGCTCGCGCCTCGAAGTGCGTCCTCCAGCCCGAGCAGCAGCGCATGCTCGAACACGGCATCGAGACCCGGATCGAGGTCCGGCACGGCCATCCGGCGCGGACACTCGTGGCCCTGGCCAAGGAACACGGTGTCGACATGATCGTCATCGGTGTCACCGGCGAGAGGACCCTGAAGGCTCGCGTGCTCGGTGGCACGGCGTCCGCCGTGATCCAGATCGCTCATTGCCCGGTGCTGGTGGTGCCATGACCCGAATTCCAGCGTTCGATGTTCAGACCGAGGGGGGCAGCGTCGATCAGGCGATCGATGCGCTGATCGCCCCGCTGACGAGCCTGGTCGAGCAGGTCATCCTGTTTCCACTGCCGATTCCCGGCAGCGAAGCCAACCTTCCTTTCGTGGTCCTGTGGCTGGTAATCGCGGCGGTTCTGTTCACGTTCTATTTCCGCTTCATCAACCTGCGCGGTCTGGCCCAGGGCTTCCGCCTGGTTCGTGGCGATTTCAACGACCCGCGCGCGGCCGGCGAGGTGACCCACTTCCAGGCGCTGGCCACGGCGCTGTCCGGGACGGTCGGGCTCGGCAATATCGCAGGCGTCGCGATCGCGGTGTCGGTCGGCGGGCCCGGTGCTGTGGTCTGGATGATACTGGCCGGTTTCCTCGGCATGTCGTCGAAATTCGTCGAATGCACCCTCGGGGTCAAATACCGCAGCATCAACACCGACGGCAGTGTGGCTGGCGGGCCGATGTGGTACCTGTCGCGCGGCCTGGCCGATCGCGGACCCGGACTGGCCAGGCTCGGCAAGTTCTGCGCCGTGCTGTTCGCGCTCTTCTGTATCGGCGGCTCCTTCGGGGGCGCCAATATGTTCCAGTCGAACCAGAGCTTCCAGCAGTTCGTCGTGGTCACCGGCGGGGCGGATTCCTGGTTCGCCGACAAGGGGTGGCTGTTCGGATTGGTCCTCGCGTTTCTCGTGGCGCTCGTGATCATCGGGGGAATCCGCTCGATCGCCCGTGTGACTTCCAAGATCGTGCCACTCATGGCGGGCATCTACATCACCGCCGGATTGGTGATCATCGCCGTTCACATCGAACAGGTGCCGGCCGCTTTCGGTCTGATGTTGTCATCGGCGATGGGGGTGTCGTCGGTCGCCGGTGGCGCGCTCGGCGTGCTGGCCATCGGCTTTCAGCGCGCCGCGTTTTCCAGCGAGGCCGGCATCGGCTCGGCCGCGATCGCCCACTCGGCGGTTCGAACCGATGAACCGGTCAGCGAAGGCCTCGTCGCGCTTTACGAACCGCTTGTCGACACCATCGTGGTCTGCGCGATCACCGGTCTGGTCATCGTCATTTCGGGTGCCTATGTTGCCGACTCCGGAATGAGCGGGGTCGAATTGACCTCCCAGGCCTTTTCCAGCGTGATCGGATGGTTCCCGTACGTGCTGGCCATTGCGGTCATTCTGTTTGCCTATTCGACCATGCTGGCCTGGGCGTATTACGGCCAGCAGTGCTTCGCGTTTCTCTTCGGAGATTCGCGGGCGGTGGCGACGACCTACAAGATTCTGTTCCTGATGTTCATCGTCATCGGCGCGAGCATGCAGCTGGGCGCGGTGATCGGGTTCTCGGACGCAATGATCCTGGCCATGGCCTTCCCCAATCTGCTCGGAATCTACTTCCTGTTGCCCACGGTTCGCCGCGAGCTCGACCGCTATATGGAGAAGGTCAAGGCCGGCACGCTTCCGGTGTTTCGCAAGTAACCTTGCCACGGGTCGTCGAAGCCTTCAGAATGCCCGGTTTCCCATTGAGCCGACTCATCGGAATCGCTTCGACATGACAGACCGTCGCCAGCTTGCCAACGCCATCCGTGCCTTGTCCATGGATGCCGTTGAAAAGGCCCAATCGGGCCATCCGGGCATGCCCATGGGCATGGCCGACATCGCTGAAGTCCTCTACAACGATCATCTCCGCCACAACCCGGCCAATCCGGACTGGTGGGATCGCGATCGCGTCGTGGTTTCCAACGGCCACGGTTCGATGCTGCTCTACTCGCTGCTGCACCTGACCGGCTATGGCGTATCGATCGAGGACCTCAAGAATTTTCGTCAGTTGCACTCGCCGACCGCAGGCCACCCCGAGTTCGGCGAGGCACCGGGCATCGAAACGACGACCGGTCCGCTCGGGCAGGGCCTGGCCAACGCGGTCGGCATGGCGCTGGCCGAGAAGCTGCTGGCGGCACGCTTCAATACGCCCGAATTCGATCTGATCGATCACCATACCTGGGTGTTCGCGGGCGACGGCTGCCTGATGGAAGGCGTTTCCCATGAGGTCTGCTCTCTGGCCGGGACCTGGGGACTGGGCAAGCTCGTGGTGTTCTACGACGACAACGGCATTTCCATCGACGGTGAAGTCGCCGGTTGGTTTACCGACAACACGCCCGAGCGATTCCGGGCTTACGGCTGGCAGGTGATCGAAGCCGTCGACGGCCACGATCCGGCGGCCGTGAATGATGCGATCCGGGCCGCGCAATCCGATTCGGCGCGGCCGACCCTGATCTGTTGCCGGACGACGATCGGATTCGGCGCACCCAACAAGCAGGGAACCGCAGCCACGCACGGTGCCCCGCTGGGTGCCGAAGAGGTGGCGGCGACGCGCGAAGCGCTAGGCTGGCGCTATCCCCCGTTCGAGGTGCCCGATGATCTGCGGACGGCCTGGGATGCCCGTGCCGCGGGCGAGCAACTCGAACGGGCGTGGCGCAGCAAGTGGGAGGCTTACCGAGATCAGCATCCGGAACGCGCGGCCGAACTCGAGCGGCGGATGAACGGCGAATTGCCCGACGGTTTCGACCGGCTGATCGCCGAGCAGATGCAGCGCCTGCAGGATGACGACAGCAAGGTCGCAACGCGCAAGGCATCGGGGATGGTCATCGAGGCCCTGGCTCCGGCGCTTCCCGAATTGCTCGGCGGCTCGGCCGACCTGACCGGCTCGAACAACACCAACTGGTCGGGCAGCGTCGACATCCTCGACGATCCGGCCAACGGCAACTACATCTACTACGGCGTCCGCGAGTTCGGTATGACGGCGATCGCCAGCGGCCTGGACCTGCACGGCGGGTTCATTCCCTACACCGGGACGTTCCTCGTTTTCTCCGACTATGCGCGCAACGCGGTTCGCATGTCGGCCCTGATCCCGACCGGAGCGATCCACGTCTACACCCATGATTCGATCGGCCTCGGCGAGGACGGCCCGACCCATCAGCCGGTCGAGCACGTCGCCAGCCTTCGACTGATCCCCAATCTCGACGTCTGGCGACCGGCCGACAAGGTCGAGACCCTCGCGGCCTGGTCCGCGGCGCTGGCACGCCGCACCGGTCCCAGCGCCCTCATCCTGACTCGCCAGGGCCTGCCCCATCAGGCGCGCGACGATCAGCAGCTGGCCGACATCGAGCGCGGTGGTTACGTCCTGCACGAATCATCCACCGGTCGCCTCGATGTCCTGATCATGGCCTCGGGGTCCGAGCTTGCCCTGGCCGTCGGGGCCGCGCGCGTGCTCGCCGGGGAAGGCATCGGCGCGCGCGTGGTGTCGATGCCGAACCCCGATCTGTTCGAGCGCCAGGATGAGGCGTATCGCGAATCGGTGCTGCCCGCCGCCGTGTCAGCGCGAGTCGCCGTGGAAGCGGGCGTGTCGCTGTACTGGCGACACTGGGTCGGGCCGAAGGGACGCGTTATCGGTATCGACCGTTACGGTGCCTCCGCGCCGGCCGAAGATCTGTTCCGCGAATACGGGCTGACCGTCGAGGCGGTGACCGCGGCAGCGCAGGCGATGCTTGGATAGGCCATCGATGCCCGGCTGCTGACGGACAGTCTCTCTTTGATTGGCGGTTCAATACCAGTACAATTCACGTAATCCTGACATTCATCAACGCTGACGAGGAAGTCCATGACCATCAAGATTGCCATCAACGGGTACGGCCGTATCGGGCGCAATATTCTGCGCGCCGTTTACGAATACAACCGCGGCGATGAGTTCAAGATCGTCGCGCTGAACGATCTGGGCGATACCAACACCAACGCTCATCTGACCCGGTTCGATACGGCCCACGGCAAGTTCCACGCCGATGTCGACGTCGACGGCGACGACCTGATCGTCAATGGCGACCGCATCAAGGTCCTGGCTCAGCGTGATCCGTCCCAGTTGCCATGGGGCGAGATGGGCGTGGATGTCGTCATGGAGTGCACCGGCCTGTTCAAGACCAAGGACACGGCCTCGGCTCACCTGAAAGCCGGAGCCCGCAAGGTTCTGATCTCGGCCCCGGCCGGCAAGGACCTGCCGACCGTCGTCTACGGCGTCAATCACGATGTGATCGGGCCCGAGCACGACGTGGTCTCCAATGCCTCCTGCACCACCAACTGTCTGGCCCCGATGGTCAAGCCGATCAACGATGCGATCGGGCTGGAGTCCGGGCTGATGACCACCATCCATGCCTACACCAACGATCAGGTGCTGACCGATGTCTTCCACAAGGACCTGCGGCGCGCCCGTTCGGCGACGATGAGCCAGATTCCCACGAAGACCGGAGCCGCGGCGGCGGTCGGCCTGGTGCTGCCGGAGCTCAACGGCAAACTCGACGGCTTCGCGATGCGCGTTCCGACCATCAACGTGTCGGTCGTGGACCTGAGCTTCATCGCCAGCCGCGACACCACCGTCGAGGAAGTCAACGCCGCGGTCAAGGCCGCCAGCGAAGGGCCGCTGAACGGTGTCCTCGGCTACAACGAGCAGCCGCTGGTCTCGATCGACTTCAATCACGACCCGCGCTCTTCGGTGTTCGATTCCAGCCTGACCAAGGTTTCGGGCGGTCGCCTGGTCAAGGTCCTGAGCTGGTACGACAACGAATGGGGCTTCAGCAACCGAATGCTCGACACGGCCACGGTTCTGGCCAAGGCATGAAAATCTGTTCACCACAGACCAGATGCTTTTCTCTGTGACCTCCGTGTCTCTGTGGTGAATAAAGTCTCTTGACGGATGACAGCCATGAAAACGCTTGATCAGATGCAGCTCCAGGGCCGGCGAGTGCTGATTCGCTCCGACCTCAACGTGCCGATCCGCGCCGGAAAGGTCACCAGCGACGCGCGCATCCGGGCCTCGCTACCGACGCTGAAAAAGGCGCTCGAAGCCGGCGCTGCGGTGATGGTGATGTCGCACCTCGGCCGTCCGAGCGAGGGAGAATTCAACGAGGAGTTTTCCCTCAAACCCGTCGCCGAAGTCCTGACCGAAGCGCTGGGCCAGCCGGTCGAATTGATCCGCGACTGGATCGATGGCGTCGACGTGCAGCCCGGCCAGCTCGTGCTGCTGGAGAACGTCCGGTTTCTCAACGGCGAAAAGGCCAACGACGACGAGCTGGCGCGCAAGATGGCGGCTCTGGCCGACGTGATGGTTTTCGACGCCTTCGCGACGGCCCACCGCGCCCAGGCTTCGACCGAAGGCGTGATCCGTCATTCGAAAGAAGCCTGTGCCGGTCCGCTCCTGGCTGCCGAGGTGGCGGCCCTCGACAAGGCGCTGGCCGACCCCGCGCGCCCGATGGTGGCCATCGTCGGGGGCGCCAAGGTTTCCGGGAAGCTCGAGGTCCTGGTATCGCTGATCGACAAGGTCGATCAGCTGATCGTCGGTGGCGGTATCGCCAACACCTTCCTGGCCGCCGCGGGGCACCGGATCGGAAATTCCCTGTTCGAGGCCGACCTGGTGGAAACAGCGCGCGGGCTGATCGAACGGGCCAAGGAGAAAGGCGCGACCATTCCGCTGCCGACCGATGTCCTGACCGCCGAACGCTTTCACCAGGACGCGCACGCATCCTTGCGCGACGTGGCCAAGGTGCACTCCGACGAGATGATTCTGGACATCGGACCCGAGTCGGCCGGGCGACTGGCTGAAATCATCCGTAACGCGGGCACCGTGATCTGGAACGGCCCGGTCGGTGTGTTCGAGTTCGAAGCGTTTCACTCCGGCACTCGGGCCATCGCCCATGCCGTCGCTGCCTGCCCTGGTTTCACCCTGGCGGGGGGCGGTGACACCATCGCTGCGATAGAGAAATTCCACGTTGCCGACCGCATCGACTACATTTCGACCGCGGGCGGTGCGTTTCTGGAAACCGTCGAAGGCAAGGAACTGCCGGCCATCAAGGCGCTCAGGGGCTGAGTCTTCCGGCCGGGGCTTTCGACGTGATGGAGACTTCAACCACTGTGAGAGGAGGTAGTGCGAGTGCAATCGAATGAGATGAACCTTGTTTCCGGTCCTGCAGGCCGGCGATCGATCATTCTCACTTTGTTGATCGTGGCTGTGACCTTTTTCTGGGTCTTGATTCTTTTCTACACCAATCTGCCAATCGCCGCGTTGGCGAGCGTGGCCGTGCCCAGCATCCTGCTGCTGGCCGTCGCGACCGCCTGGACGGCCATGGCATTCCCGAATCGAGGCGGGTCCGACTCGAATTAGGGAATGCCGGGATCGGTCCGGGCTAGCCGGATCGATTTTTCTACAAACGCCGCGACCCTTCGGGCTCGTGGTTCGTTCTCTTGATGAATGCCATCGGCGCTGAATCGAATCGACGGGTATCGACCCTCTTCCTTTCAGCATCGAATCTCGACGAACCACGACCCGGAGAGGTGACTGCTATGCGTTTCAATTCGTTCGGAAATCGTCTGAAGGTTCTCGTGCCGTGGGCCGTTGCTGTCCTCCTGGCCCTGACGAGCGCCCCGGCAACGGCACAGCCCGAGTATCCCGGCAGCCGCGCCTATCCCTACCACGAGCACACGCCGAGCGCGCATCGGATGGAGCGCGCCCGACGCGCCTACCGTGCCGGCTGGTACTTTTCCGCCTATCACCACTATCTTTCGGCCGCCCGCTGGGCCGACAAGTTCGCCCAGTTCAATGTCGGCGTCATGTATCTGCGCGGCGAGGGTGTGGATTTCGACGCCGAGCGCGGCTGGGCCTGGATCAAACTGTCGGCCGAGCGCGGCTATCCCGACATGGTTCGCATGGCCGACGATCTCCATGCGATGCTCGACGAGGCCCAGCGCCAGCAGGCGCGCAGCATACTAACGGTCTCATTATTGAGCAGACACTCAGCTTTCGTCTGTCAGTGCTTGTGGCAAGGCGCCGATGCGCTGGTGTAGTGGGCCTACATCAAGCATCGGGAACACGCGCAACGGCTCACTATGGGCGCTCCTTGCGCTACGCGCAAACCGCGCCCGGCGTTCTGCCTGCGCTGCCACAAGCACTGACAGTCAAGCCCGGAGGGAGCTACGGACGCGTCCGCCGGCAGTGCAGGCTGGAGGGCGAGTGCGGTTTGCCGCAGGCAAGGAGCGCTCGTGCGTAAGCCGACCGCACGTGTTGCGCTCATTTGACATAGGCCCGGCTATGCCTGCACTCGCGCGCCTTGCCGGCAAACGCGTCCGTAGCTCTGAGTGTCTGCTCAATAATGAGACCGTTAGTATACGAGCGCGAGCTGCTGCCTGAGTACGGCGACGCGGTGAGAATTCCTGTCACCGCTGAACGGATGGAGCGGAACCGGCGCCGGGCGACCGGATCGCGCCTGGGCTCCCGCAACTTTCTCCGAATCGTCGACAGTTTCGGTCGCACCCGCGACGGCGACGAATACTACGATCCGGCCAAGTGGGACTTCCACAACATCGTCGCCTACGAGACCCACACCATGCTCAATCTACCCGTCGGCAGCGTCGTCATAGGCGGGTTCGAGACGGTCGATGACGACCCGTAGCCGTGCGCGGGGATGACCGATGAGGTCGCCGAAACCGGCTTCGGTCTCGAGCTTGACGAGATGACGCTCAAGGCGCTTCGCAGAGGGAATCGGCGAGCCCGCGAGCGCGTCTACCGCCTGTACTCGCAACCGGCCTGGAACCTGGCCCTGCGCCTGACCGGCTGCGAGGCCCGAGCCGCCGATGCCGTCCAGGACGCCTTCGTCCGCAGCTTCACCCGGCTGGATCGTTTCCCGGGCCCGAGCGGCTTCGGCTTCTGGTTCCGGCGCATTCTGATCAACCTCGTGATCGATCAGCAGCGCCGGCGCTCCCGCGAAGTCGGTCCGGAGCCAATCAACGAGATCCAGAGCGACGATCGACGCCGTCAGGACCTGCGTGCAGATCTCGAGCAGGCGCTGAGCACGCTCGATCCGGTCGATCGGCGAGTGATCTGGCTATACGACGTTCAGGGCATGACCCATGTGGAAATCGCCGAACTGCATGGCCAGACCCCTTCCTGGTCGAAGTCGCGCGTGAGTCGGGCCCGTTCCCGACTACGCGAATGGCTGGATCGAGCGCCGACCGCGGGTACAGCAAGGGAAGGCCAATGACCGAACGCGACCCTCTGAATCTTAGCGCCTTGCCCGAGCGACCGGTGCCGGATGACCTCTGGACCTCGATCGATGAGCGTCTGCATTCCCGACGACGCCGACCCGCTCCGATCCGGGCGATGGCGGCCGCGGTCCTGGTCGCCCTGGCCGTCGGTCTGTGGTGGAGCGCCGACCCGCGCCGGGGCTCAGGGCCCGAGTCGCTCGAGCGCTATCGCTCGGCCTCGGTCCAGCTCGAGAATCGCGTCGCGCGTTTTCAGCAGGGCGTGATCGATTTCGACACCCTGATGCGGGCCGGGCAGGTCGAGCAGCGGCTCGCGGCGGTCGACCGGCGGCTGTTGAAAGCGCCGAGGGATATCGCGCTCTGGCGCCAGCGCCTGGCGCTGCTCGATGAACTCGCCGGACTCTACGCCGGCCGTTCCGCCCTGGCCCGGGTCACGGCGGCCCGGGAAAATCACGAAACCTGAATGGAGGCCGACTTGTGATGCGACGGCTCATTGTCCTGACCGTACTGCTCGCCGCGCTGCTGTTGCCAATGGCTTCGCTGGCGTCCGCGCGCTCTCTCGGCGTCATCGTCGAGCCATCCGATTCCGGGCTGGTGGTCATCGGGCTGACGCCCAACGGTCCGGCCGATCAGGCGGGTCTCCAACGCGGCGATCGCCTGCTCGAGATCGGACAGCGCTCTCTCGTCGATGCCGATGGCCAGATTCTGGATCGATATCTCCAGGAAGTCGCGGAGGGGGGCGCGCTGGATGTGACCATCGAACGCAACGGACGACAGCTGACGGTCGAACTCAGTCCCGAATCGCTGATTGCTCCGCCGTCGAACAATGGCGACCCGTTTCTCTCGACCCTCGGCGGTCGGATCCCGAGCCTTCAGGCGCAGCTGATGGCAAATAATGACGGCCTCGGAGAGTACCTGGGGACTGACGAGGGGGTGGTCGTCCTGTCCGCAGAGGGGGGCAACGTCTGGGCGCTTCGGTCCGGCGATGTGATTTTGAGTGTCGGCGGCCAGGCGGTGCAGGAGCCCGCCGACATCAGCCGCATTGCGCGCCAGTCCGGGCCGGGGGCACTCACCGTCGAAGTGCTGCGTTCCGGCAGCCGCGAATTGTTGGAGGTCGTCATCGGTCGCGACTGGCCGCCGCTTGCACCAGTTTCGTGCACCAAGGACGATATTCCGTCGACAACGCCGTCATCGGACTTCATCGTGATCGAAGACGGAAGCATCGTTCGCCACCGGCCGACCGGCCTGGAGTGGATGCGATGCGCGCTCGGCCAGGAATGGGACGGCGAAACCTGCCGGGGAGGGGCCGAGCGAATGACCTGGACGCAGGCTCTGGAACGAATCGACGAGCTGGATCAGGGCTGGCGCTTGCCGCACATCAACGAACTGCAGAGCATCGTGGAGCACTGCCGAAGCAATCCCTCGATCAATCGCCAGGCCTTCCCCAACACGCCCGCGCTGTGGTTCTGGTCCGCGACCGAGTCCACCCGTCCCCTGCCTCTGGTCTGGGTGGTCTGGTTCTCACGCGGTGGGGTCGATGACTACCACCGAGGCTCCGCGATCCACGTGCGGCCGGTTCGCGGCCAGCCTGATCGTGACTTCGTTCTCCCTCGCTAAGGGTTCATCGCCATCAGTCTTCAGGTGGCGCGCCGACCGCTGAAGACGTTACCCCGAGCTGATCCGGTGTAGGATGCCGGTTTTGCCGCCCGAGCTCCGCTCCACTGCCGATGGATTCAACTGCCCTGGTTCTGCCGAGTCTGGATACGTCGACGTTGGCGGTCGCGCGGGCGACGATCCAGATGACGCTGGCCGGGCTGATCATCTGGACCGGCAGCCGGCGGTTTCAGCGCGCGGGCGCTGGATGGTGGGCGGCCGGACTGGCCGTGCATGGATTTGCGCTGCTTGTCTTTACGATCCGCTATACGCCTCTAGCTCACGTGCTGACGGCGGTCAATCACCTCTCTTTCGGACTCAGCTCGGCCTGCATCCTGATCGGCTTCTGGCGATTCGCCCGTCGGCCGGTTCTCTGGCGGTTGCCGCTGCTCGTGGTCGGAATTTCTCTGGTCAGCCTGGTCTTGTGGGAGTGGTGGATGCCGAATGCGCGCTTCCGGATTCTCACCACCGCCAGCGGCCAGGTGGTCTTTCTTCTCGCCCTGCTGACGCTCCTGCAGCATCCGCCCCGGGCGGAGATGACGAACATCTACCGCGCCTTGCGCTGGATCACCGCGGCTTATGCCCTGCTGCTGGTCTGGGCCTACGGTAGCGTCATTGAATTCCTTCCGACCACCGCGCGGGTCGCGCCCGGCTATCACGGCATTCTGTTCAGCGTCGGCTCGATGCTGTTCATGCTGTCGCTGGCGGTCGGCTGCCTTGCGCTCCAATATGCCGAGCTGGCCTGTCGGCACGCCGATCAGGCCCGCCGGGACTGGCTGACCGGCCTGCTGAACCGGCGCGGTCTGCTCGAAGCGATGAAGCGGCAGCCGGCGCACTTCGGTGAGTCTTCGTCCTACGCGGTCCTGGCCATCGACGCCGACCATTTCAAGGCCATCAACGACGAACACGGCCACGATGCCGGCGACCGACTGCTCGAGGCCCTCGCCGAGGAACTCGAGCACAAGGCCGGTCCCGACGATCTTGTCGCGCGCATGGGGGGCGAGGAGTTCGTATTTCTGCGCTCCGGCAGTGACGTCGATACGATCGACCGGCTGGCGGATGAGTTGCGCCGCTCATTGGGCGCGGCTTCGATCGAGACTCCGAAGGGCCCGGTCCGGGTCTCGGTGAGCATCGGAGTGGCCCTGCATCGACCCGGCGAACGCTTTGCCGAGACCTTCAAACGCGCCGATCAGGCGTTGTATCAGGCCAAGCGTGCCGGCCGCGACCGGACCATCACCGCCGAGCTTCTGCCGGCCGGTTGAGGGCGTGTCCCTGACCCCCCTCGTGTACCATTCGCGCCATGTTGCTTTTCGTGTTCTTCGGTGCGCTGATCGGGATGATGATCGGCGGGAAGGTCGGACTCGTGCTCGGCATCGCAGCCGGCTTCGGCGTCGGCGTGATGATGCGCCGGGTGCTCATGTCCAGCGTTGTCGGCGGAGCCCAGCAGCAGTTCATCGACACGACCTTCGCGGTCATGGGCGCGCTGTGCAAGGCAGATGGCCGGGTGACGCCGGCTGAAATCCGCGTCGCCGAACAGTACTTCGACAAGCTCGCGCTCGACAGGGACCAGCGCCGCGCGGCGCGCGAATCGTTCAACCGGGGCAAGGAGGTCGGCTTCGACCTTCATGGTGAAGTCAGCGCCCTGCGAACGATGTTGCGTTTCAACCGGTCCTTTCTGCAGCTTTTCCTGCAGATCCAGCTATCGGCGGTGGCAGCCGACGGCGCGATCCATGAAAAAGAACGCCAGATGATGCTGCGAGTGGCCCGGGCGCTTGGCCTGTCGGCGGTCGATGTCGATCGCCTGGAGGCGATGCTGAAGTCCGGCTCGGTCGATCCGAACCGGTCCAGTGAATCCGATCTCGAAAACGCCTATGCGACCCTCGGCGTGGGGGCGAGCGCCAGCGATGCGGAGATCAAGAAGGCCTACCGCCGCCTGATGAGCCAATACCATCCCGACAAATTCGCCAGCCGCGGATTATCAGAAAACATGCGCGAGGTTGCCCGCGAGCGGGTGAGAGACATTCGTAATGCCTACGATACGATCAAGAAGCATCGTCAGTAATTGGGGGTTTGGAGGGGCGCCGGGTGGCATCCAGCCGATCTCGTTGCCGCGGGACCACTTTCTCGGGTTTCGCCCACGCCCTTCGGGCTTTCTGGGCGAGTTTCTTTTGCCAATCGATGCAAAAGAAACCAAAAAATCTGTCGCTGGCGAAGGCACCCGCCTGCGGCGGGTCCCCCCGGATCAGGTCCAGGGCAGGCTCTGCGCTTCTCGGTCCGGGCGGCGGTCGCTCAACTCACTCCGCTAACGCTCCGTTCAGACACACGCTCCCTTGTTTCCGCCCGGCCCTGCGATGCTCGGTGCCTTCGAGGCTCGAAAGTCAAAACCACAGGGGTCAGATTGGTGGTGCTGATCGCACAGGCTGGGGCTCGGCACCGTCTGGTTTTTCCAAGACCAACGCATTCTCCCAAATCCGACGCCGTCGACGCAGCCGAGTAACGCAGGCTCGGCCGGAAAAAGAGGCTTCGTGTGTCCGAGCGAAGCGAGTTGAGAAGCCTCCCGGCCGAGGCGAGTAACACAGGGCACCCGAAGGGCAAGTCGCCCAGGCCCACCCACAGCGCTTTTGGGTACTTTTGAGGCGTCTGTCAAAAGTACCTCGCACAGGTAGCGAAGCGCAGTCGGGAGCGCAAGGGTGACTTGCGCCGGAGGCGCATGAAGCCCTGGAGTGGAGACGTCAGCGCGTGTGTGCGAAACCCTCTATGGTATCGGCGTAGTGCCCGGCATTCACGCACCAGAACCTCCTGCGTCTTCCCGAGACCTGGAGTCTGGTGCCACCCGCTGCCCAATTAGACCGTTAGTCACACTCCAGTCCAGCCAAAGACGTCAACCGAATCAAATCAAATCCGCCGCTGCCGAAAGCATCAATGATCGACTCGTAGCTGGCCGATCCGCTTTCACATCCGAGGTCCATCTGGAGCTCGCCCCAATCGTAGAGTTCGACGTCCGCCGGGTCGAAGGCGCGACCGAAGCGACCCCCGCGGGCCGCGAGCACGTCGGGAATATCGACCTGGTCGGCTTCGGATTCCGCCTGGGCCAGCATCCAGAACTGGTTTCCATCCGGATCGTAGCTGAACCACATGACCAGGACCTGACCGTTGTTCAGGCGCTGCACGATATAGCCCTCGCCGGCGTGCTCGGGGTCGTACCAGGATCCGCTCTGCAGCGCCAGGTCGGACGGCGGCGGGCCGAACTCATTGCAGGACAGGCCCAGCGTCCGGGTCAGACGCTCCAACGGCAGGCGCTGGGTCTGGCCGAATGCCCGGTAGTCGATCCAGCCGCTATCGCAGCCGGTGAATACCATGCGCGCCGAGCCGGCGGGCACGAGTTCGACATCGTCCGGATCGAAGTCCGGGCCGAAGCGTCCGCCGACCGGTGCCAGCAGTTCCTCGAAGAAGATCTGGTTTTCAACGATCGGGCCCTGGCCGATCAGCCAGCGCGGCTCGCCTTCTTCGTCGTAGGTGAACCAGTAACCGAGGGCCTGCCCATTCGGGAGGATTTCGATGACCCATCCCTCGCCGGCCCGCGCCGGATCGATCCACATCGCGCTGTGGGCTGCGCGGACGGCATACGGCACGGGTGCCTCGTTGACCACGCTCACCTCGAGACTGAAACTCCGGTCAACGCCGCCGAAGTCCACGCTGCCGGTATGGCTGTCGTAGCCGACCCAGGCGCCATCGCTCCAGGTCACCGGCGATGAGGGGTCGGAGTCCGGCAAGCTGCCGGTCAGATCACTGGCCAGCACGGTCAGCGCGAAGGCACCCGATGTCTCGCCGCCGGCTTCGATCAGGGCCCGGTTGGCGGCCGTGTCGGCGATCGTGAAGCGCGTTCGGAAGGCATCGTCGCGGTAACGATGGAAGCCGTCCGGCGCGCCGCCCGGTTCATCGAGCCACTCGTCGGGGCCGAAGTCCACGTCGAGGATCTCGCCATCACGTTCGAGCCAGCGCAGCGTGTTGATCGAACCCGACGACCGGCCGGGAAACGGCACGATCTCGCCGTTCTCGCGCCAGCGCATCGGCTTGCTGAAGGCGACCCGCAGTTCATACTCGCGACCCGGTACCAGCGGCGTGAGCGATTGCTGGATGCGGTCGCGGCCTTCGGGACCGGCGTCGGTCCAATGCGCCGACCAGACCACGGCCTGGCTCGCGACGTCCGTGACTTCGGCGGCCACGACGTGCGGCGGGCCGGCCATGTGATAGGCCGCGACGAGCATCGTCTCGGCCAGGTTTTCCCGCACCCGGCGGATTTCGCTTTCGGGCAGGATGAAGCCGTCGTGGCTGTTGTTGCCGAAGCCGCCGTACTGGACGCCGGCCTGTTGGCCCGGCTCGATCTCCCAGGTGGCCGAGGGGATCTGGTAGGTATGGGCGAAGTACTCCGAGGTCGTGCCGATACCGGTGTCGATGCCGCCGGGCGTGTCGACGTAGACCACGTTGCCGGGCAGGCCGGCGTGGTGATTCGACAGCGTCTGGAACAGCCTTCCCTGGATCGCGTTGGTCCGCTCGTTGCCGGTGCGAACGCTGAACCACTGCTGGGTATAGGAGTGCATGTCGGCATAGAAGCGGAGACGATCGGCGCCGACCAGATCAAGGGCGCGGGTCAGCGCCTGATTCTCGGGTTCGGACAAGGGGCTCGGCCCGCGCCAGGTCAGATCGTCCGGTTCGCCGGTTTCCGGTGGTCCGGGCCAGAACGGCGGATTGTTGCGGTTGATGTCGACGCCGTTGAGCAGGTCGAAGGCGGTGAAGAAATCGCCGTCGTTGTCGCGCAGGTTCTTGCGCCGCATGCGGCCGTCGCGCGGCCAGAAATCGGGGAAGCGGAAATCGACATCGAGCCAGTTGCGGCTCGGGTTGGCCTGGGTGTGCACGAAGCCGTCGATATTGGTGACCGGCACGACGACGATCCCGACATGCTCGGCGACGAAATCCGTGATGGACCTGTCCCCCGTCCCGGCCACGAAGCGCTCCATCAGGCCGGTGACGACCTCGGGCGACTGCCACTCGCGCGCGTGGACCCCGCCGACATAGAGAATGGCGTCGCGCGCCAGGCCCTCGGGCGTGGTCCGGCCCGGTGCGGCCAGGCGATAGGCCCGGATGTCGCGGCCTTCGCGCGTCTGACCGATGATTTCGCCGTGGATCCGGTCAGAACCGTTCATGAGGTCCTGATGGCGGCTTGCGAGGCCGGCGTAGCTGCGAAACCCGTCGAAGGGCAGGGCGGTGTCGACCGGCGTCGGGACCGGGTAGCCGAGCCCCAGTTCGCCCTGCTGCTCGGTCCATTCCACGATGCGCTGGGACAGGGCCGGCGTGGCGAGTGCCAGCAGCCCGAGCGCGAGCAGCGATCGCTTCAGCCGGCTCATCGCCGAGCCCCCGTGGCCGGCAGCGTGGCAGCAAGCTGCTCGATGCGCTCGATATGCTTCGAATCCAGCGCGCCGGCCGGTGCCTTTTCGGGGCTGGAACGCCAGCGCTGCGCCGCGTCGAGCCGGGCGAGCTGGATCGCGGCCGTCGCGCTCAGAGCTTCGTCGTCGAGCAACCGCCAGAGTTCCACCGCCCAGGGCTCGGGCCAGGCTTCGATCTCGACCCAGGCATCGGTCTGGCGAGCCACGGCCAGCGCGCGGATGGACGGGTCTTCGTGATCATGCGCCGCTGCGGCCAGCGGGAGAAAACGCTGCGCCGGCAACTGCTCCCGCGCCCTTGCCAGGACGGCAGCGACGCGTGCGCCCGGCGCGCTGCCCAGCCAGGCGGCCAGTGCATCGTGATCGTCGGTGGCCAGCCAGGCCTCGGGCAGCAGCGCCTCCGCCAGCACTCCGTCGGCCCTGCAGCGCTCGATGACCTTGCCGAGCCGGTGCGGAGCGGCTTGGGTCAGCGACGCGCGCAGGCCTCGAGCGTAAGGCGCGTCGGGGTCAGCGGCGAATCGCGCCAGGGCCTCGTCGAGCGAGCGCTCGCCCGATCCGGTGCCGTCGGCCAGCCCCTCGGCGTACGCCCACTGGTTTTCCAGTCCGTGCGCGGCGGCGGCCACGTGGAAGCGCGGGATGAGGTGGTTGGAAGATTCCTCGTGCCGCCGCCAGGCCTGCGGCGTCCAGGCCTGGAGGCGCTCGAGAATGCGCGCGTCGATCCGCCCGGGTTCGAGCTGGCGCAGTTGTCTGACGAGGTCGAAGGCGATCGCGTCGCGCTCGACCGGGGCCAGCGCCGGGTCCATCGCGAGTGCGTCGAGCCGCACCAGGACGTCCGGCGCCGGATCACGCAGCAGCCCGGAGAACAGGACTTCGGACTGCGCCCGGACGGACGAGGGCGACGGCGGGTTCTGACCGATCGCCTGGCCGGGCATCAGGATCAGCAGTGCTGCGGACAATAATGGAATAGCGGTGAGTGCGGTCAGTCGGTACATGGGCTCAATCCTGCCTGGACTTTTGCGTCGCCAGGACAATCGCTTGAATGATGGCCGCCGTGGCGAGGACGACTCCGAGCAGGCCGATCCCGAGGGCGCGCAGAAAATGATCGAGGAAGCGGATCTCGCTGAGCCGGAATCGGCGGGCCTGCTCGAAGCCGGTGATCGAAATCGTGTAGGTGCCGGCATCGGGCGCGGAAAAATTGCCGATCGCGAAGCGTCGTCGTCCATCCCATTCCTGCGACAGAGTGCCGGTGGTCGGTTCCAGCGGAATGCGGACATCAGGCGGTCGGCTTACGCGGATGACGCTCCCGCTCGGCAGCGCATCGGCGTGGACCTGCAGCTGACCGTCGATGACGGTTTTCGATTCGTGCCAGATCCGGTATTCACCGGCCGCGGGCAGATCGACCGAGCTCGTGCCCGGCCCGATGAACGAGGTGCTCCAGCCGCCGAAGCCCTGGGCGAAGACCCAGATTGCGAGGACGAACAATCCCGTGGCGAGAGCGCCCAGCAGGATCGGCCATCGAAAGCGTGCCAGCATGGTTCCGTCTCGTCCAAGGCCCGGATCATTACCACTGTACACCCATGGGGCCGAAGTGGAAAACGCTCGAAAACCCAGCTGGCGCCGGGCCGACTACAGCGCGTGATGCGTGCGTTCGACGGCCCGGCGTTCGTTGCGGTCGTTCCAGGGCTGCCCGACGACCCGGCGCATCAGGGTTTCGATCGGGCGCAGCACGAGCAGATTGTTGACCAGCTGCGACAGATTGGGCAGGTCGCGCGGAAACGCCCGGAGCGCCATCGAAAAGCCGATGTCGTCGTAGAGCACGTAGTGCCAGTAGCCGGGCGGAATGTACAGGACGTCGCCGTGGCGCAGCTCCGCGAGCTGGCCGTTGAGCTGCTTCAGCGCCGGGAAGCGGACGTAGTCGGGGTGTTCGAAGTCGACCGCGGCCAGGCTGCTGAACGAAAACGGCACGCGGTACATCCAGCGCGTCTGCTCGGGTGGCACCAGCAGCACGCGCTTCGGCCCGCCGAAATGACACAGCAGGATGTCGGGGCGGTCGATGTCGAAGTGCATCTGCACCCGCGCGCCCCGGCCGCCCATGAACAGCACGGGCAGCCGCTTGAACAGTTTCAGCCCGATCTCCGGAAACGCGAAGTCGCGGCGCAGCTCGGGGACTTTCGCGAACAGGTTGCAGAAGAACAGGCGCAGATCGTTCTCGCCGGCGGCCAGTAGATCGATGTATTCACTCAATGGAAGATGACGATCGGGCGCATGCTGGCCCTTGTAGCCGCGCGCGGGCTGACTGTCGTACAGCGGCACGACGACGTCGCCGGCAACCTTCTTGAAATAGTCGACCGACCAGCGCTCGCGCGCGCCCCAGCCCTCGCTCAGATCGTCCAGGATGACCGGCTTCGGAGCGCGCTTGTAGTCGTTCAGAAAGGCCTCGACGCCCGGTGTGCTCCGGCGCTCGACGGGGGTGGTCGCGATCATGGCACGAGCCTCAGACGCGACGCAGCCCCGGCTTCCACCTGCTGCCGGCTGAACGGCACCCGCCACGGTCGACCGGCCATGAAATCATCGAGCTGGTCGTCGAAGTGCGGGCTCAAGGGGTGGCCGGACTGGCCGAGCGTGAGGTTGAGCGTGAACGCATCGGGATCGGACCAGTCCATCACGAAGCGCATCGACGGCCCGGCCCGGGCGACGATTCGCTGGCCGGCCTCATCGAAGGCGACATAGGCCACGTTGAGGCTGCCGGCGTCGCCGCCGATCGGCAGCGGGCCGCGAGTCAGGTCAAGCCAGGCATCGAGCGGGCCGGACACCGCGAGCGGATGACGGATGGTCAGGCTCTGGATGTCTCCGAGCGGCTGGATGCCGGCGGAAAGCGCGTCTTCGAGGGCCCGACGGGCGGCCTCGTCGCGCTCGAGCGCGTTCAGTTCAAAGGCCTCCGGGGGCAGGGCGAGCCAGTCGTCCATCAGCGTGCGCCCGTGACGCCAGTCGGCAAGGCTGCCGCCGTCGAACAGGTGGCGCGGCAGATGCTGCCACCACAGCGCGAACAGGCCGGCGGTCGTTGATTCGGCGTCCATCACGCCGTCCCAGGCCTCGAGCTCGGCGGCCAGGTCGGCATGACCGGCCCGGCGCGCGATGTCGCTCAGCCAGGGCGTCCACCGTATGGCGCGCTCGGAGGTCCGGTCGAGCTGCATCCGGCGCATGTCCTCCGGGCTGAAGCGGTCTTTCGATGTCAACCAGTCGACGGCGCGGCGCATGCGCAGGTGCTTGTAGAAGCCCGGCATCGGAAGATCCGTGCCCATCGCCGCATGGTTATTGGCGTTGGCCAGCCAGCCCTGCTCGGGATTGAACGCGTACGGCCTTTGCTCCGGCGGCACGAAGCCGGCCCAGAAGTTGTCGGGCTCGGCACCGTCGAGGGTCTGGTAGAAATGCTCATGTTGGCGAAGCGGAATCGGCGTCGACTGGACGTAGCCGATATTGCCGGCCTTGTCGGAGTAGCTCCAGTTGACCGACAGCGCGCCGAGATCGGTCGCGGCGGCGCGGAACTGCTCGAAATCCTGCGCCCGATTGACCGCCAGGCCGTTTCGGATCAGCCGATCCAGCGGCAGTTCGAAGCCGGCCCAGTGCAGCACTTCGACGCCGCGATCGTCGCTCGAAACGACCGGGCCATAGCGCGTCGATCGGAAGGTCTCCGACAGCGCCTGATCCTCGCCCCGGATCGAAAAAGTCTCGATGCGCTCGCGCAGTTCGATCGGTCCGTCGGGGCCCAGCAGCCGATTCGGGTCGTCGGGGTCGCGCTCGAAGCGGTAGAGCTCGAACAGATCAACCGGCGCGACCGTGAACCCGAATGCGATCTGTCCGTTGTGTCCCATCGCGATGAACGGCAGGCCGGGCGCGCTGACCCCGACGACGTCCAGGCTCTGCTGCGAATGCAGGCCGACCGCGTACCAGAGGCCCGGCGCCATCGTGTAGTCCAGGTGCGGGTCGGAGGCGTGCAGCGCGGCCCCGGTGGTCGAGCGCTCGGGGCTGACCACCCAGGTATTCGAGGCTTCGGTCATGCGCTGGGCCGGCACCGATGACACGCCCCAGCTCGGCAGCGTTTCCAGCCATTCGCTGGCCTCCGGTCCATGTTGTGCGGCCGCGGCGCGCCAGGCCTCGGCCAGGCGCTGGACCAGGGTGGCCGGGTACCAGGTCTGGTAATAGGCCAGCATGAGCACGTCGGCGCGCGTCCAGGGCTCGGGCTCGATCGACATCAGCAGAAATCCGGGCGGCAGGTCCCGGCCTGATGCGATGCGCGCGTTGATGCCTGCGACGTAGGCATCGATCAGCGCCACGCTCGCGCCATCGAGCGTCGGGGCTTCCTCGCTTGCTCGGCGCGCGAAGCCGAGGCGGCGGTGCTCGCGGTCGCTGTCGAGACCGCCGGCCCCGATCAACGCCGCCAGCTCACCGCGTGCGACGCGCCGGAGCAGCTCCATCTGGAACAGCCGTTCCGAGGCATGCACCCAGCCCAGGGCCCTGATCGCATCGGCGTCGCTTCGCGCATAGATCCGGGGAATGCCGCGTCCGTCGAACAGGACTTCGACCGGTTCGCTCAGGCCTTCGAGCGCGACCTGACCGTCGAGCGGCATCGCGCTGTCGGCCAGGTACCAGCGGCCACCGAAGTAGATCGCCAGCAGCAGGCAGGCGAAGCTGAGCACGGTGCCGATCAGAATGCGCTTCAACATTGTGGGATCTGCGCGGTGCGGCTATGTCGCTACGGGCCTTCAGATGCTGCGGGCGGCTTGTCGAAATCGCTCGCGTCGTGGCGCTCGTGCAGCTGCATCTCGGGCCGGCCGAACGCGCGATTGACCCGGCGCCCGCGCGCGACCGCCGGACGGTCATCGATCTGCTTCGACCAGCGCTGGACGTGGGTGTAGTCCTGAACCTGAAGAAACTCGGCGGCCTCGTAGAGGCGCCCGAGCGCCAGCTGACCCCACCACGGCCAGACCGCCATATCGGCGATGCTGTACTCGTCACCGGCCATGAACTCCTGCTTCGCGAGATGCTGGTCGAGCATGTCGAGCTGGCGCTTGGCTTCCATTGAGTAACGATCGATCGCGTACTTGATCTTGATCGGCGCATAGGCATAGAAATGCCCGAATCCGCCGCCGAGAAACGGCGCGGCCCCGCTGTGCCAGAACAGCCAGTTCAGGCACTCGCAGCGCGCCCGACGGTCGGCCGGCAAAAACGCGCCGAACTTCTCGGCCAGGTAAAGCAGAATGGCCCCGGACTCGAACACCCGCTGCGGCGGATCGACGCTGTGGTCGGCCATCGCCGGAATCTTCGAGTTCGGATTGATCGCGACAAAGCCCGAACCGAACTGCTCACCCTCGCTGATATCGATCAGCCAGGCATCGTACTCCGCATCGCCGAACCCCCGCGCGAGCAACTCCTCGAACAACACCGTCACCTTGACCCCGTTCGGCGTCGCCAGCGAATAGAGCTGATGCGGATGCTTCCCGACCGGCAACGCCTTGTCATGCGTCGCCCCGGCCGTCGGCCGATTGATCTTCGCGAACTTCCCGCCCGACTCGCCGTCCTGGTGCCAGATTTTTGGGGGTTCGTAGTCGGGGTTGTTGTCGGGGTGGTCGGTCATGGGTTTTTCGGTCGCTTTCGGTGGGTGGTCAGTATAGCGGTTGGGTTTGATTCGCAAATGCAGAGCAAGACTAAGCCGTAGCCCTACGCCCGAATGGAATTCAGGGCCGTTGCCACAACCATGCCAAAAATGATCGCTCGAGCGGGCAGATCGCTGAGAATTCAGGCGAAAGTGTTCGGAAGGGCAATTTTCTTACTAACCTTCATGGCGCGGGGACTTGCTGCCACCCCGGAGGATGAAAGATCCTATAGGCGGGAAGCGGCGGGAGCCAGGTCGTGCTTTCTTCTGGTGGCTTTGACCCCGTTTACTAACATGACCTC